>Ga0208063_1000090_pt1 | contig 28045 bp, 22 predicted proteins | sample DeeseametaMP0203_FD_184219 | JGI IMG/M metagenome (GOLD analysis project Ga0208063, IMG submission 184219) | Marine microbial communities from the Deep Atlantic Ocean - MP0203 (SPAdes) | ecosystem: Environmental > Aquatic > Marine > Oceanic | place: South of Cape Verde, Atlantic Ocean... | reverse complement strand
GTACAGATAGTCGTAAAAACCGGTGAAATAATAAACACTGTCGTCATCGGTAATCAACGCCACATCTACATCGGCTTCGGTTAAGCCGGGCACGCAGGCGTTCCATTCTTTCCGCAAACATTACACTGCGCTCTTGGATAATTGTTGTTCAACCAATTGCACCCAAAATGATGAACCAACGGTTAATGCTTCGTCATTAAAATCATAATCAGAAGAATGTAAAGGCCGTGCATTCTCCCCCTGAGTTCCGTTGCCCATCAACACAAAACATCCCGGCTTGGCCGCCGCCAGGTGTGCAAAATCTTCAGAGAATAGTTTTGGTTCGCAGTCGGCATCAACCGCCGCCGAACCGACTACTTCCGATGCAGCTTGCTGAGCGGCAAGAACAGGAGCAGGTGAATTGATTACAGATGGAAATACCGTTTCATACTGAACTTCCGCACTAACACCGTGGGCCAGACTTACCCCTTCCACGATTTGCCTCATGCGTGCTTCAATCGTTTCGTTGACCTGATGGCTGAGTGCGCGGGCATCACCACGCAAAATCACTGAACCGGGTAGAATGTTACGGCTTCCGTCGGTGATAAATTCTGTCACGGAAACCACACCGTTTAAACTGGGATTCAGTTTACGGGATACAATAGTTTGTAATGATTGCACGATTTCTGTGGCAACGATAATTGCGTCAACACCCATGTGCGGCAAAGCGGCGTGTCCTCCCTGCGCCTTGATATTGATTTCAAACAAACTTTCACTTGCCGTAATTGCTCCGGAACGCATTGCAAAAGATCCGATCGGCATTCCCGGAATATTGTGAATTCCGTAAACATCATCTACCTCAAACTGCTCAAAAAGTCCGTCTTTAATCATGGCCGGAGCGCCCAACCCGTGTTCTTCATTGGGTTGGAAAATGAAAACTATTTTTCCGTTAAAATTTCCTGAATCGGCAAGATATTTTGCGGCTCCCAACAACATTGAGGTGTGGCCGTCGTGTCCGCAGGCGTGCATCACTCCGTCATGCTGAGAACGATACTCGCAAGTGCCCGACTCAGTAATCGGCAAAGCGTCCATGTCTGCCCGGAGTCCGATACTCCGCGTTCCGTCACCCGATTGCAAAATGCCTACAATGCCTGTTCCACCGATTCCCCGATGAATCTGAATCCCAAATTCTTCCAGTAAATCAGCAACATTTTCCGCAGTCCGGTGTTCCTTGAAACCCAGTTCCGGATGGAGATGAAAATCATGTCTCCATCCGCACATTGCTTCCTGTAAGTGTTTGGTTTTCAATGCTCAACCTCTTGCATCAACCATTCACCGAAAAACTACTGTTCGGGTTGATTTCACGGTTGCGGGAATAAAATCCCATATTGAGTTCCAAACCCGTATAAACCGTTTTGACTTTCAGAGGATTTGCATCATGATCGTGTCCTTTTTCGCAAGCATCAATCAACTCTGCCATACAGTGTCCGGCAACCGGAGCATTTTTGAACTGGTTTCCGCTGGAGCCGATGGCCATGTAAAAACCTCTCAGGGCGGATTTGTCATAAATCGGAATCCAATCGTCAGAAACATCATACAAATCAACCACTCCACTTGTCCGTGAAGGAATTTTCAAGTCCGGAATTCTGCGTGCACAACGGTAAACCTGGGCCCTCCATTGGGATTCCGTAACTTGATTGTTGTAATTATCCGGATCTTCAATCCATTCTTTAGGATCGCATAGTGGGTCTTCACTGCCGATGAGAATAGTGTTTCCGGTTTCCGGGCGGAAATAAATGCCATTGTCTCCATCAGAAGTATGAAAGCCGTCTTTCTCAAAATCAAAGCCTTCAGGTGAAGGTACATGATGTACTTCGTGACGTAACGCTTTGGTTTTAATGTTCATTTCTTCCTCAACACCTGCCATGCGGTTTATCACAAAAGAATGCGGCCCGGCTACATTGACTACAATAGGTGCATCAATTTGTTCTCCGGTTTTGAGTGTAACCCCAAGCACTTTTCCATCCTCCTGGCGAATTTCCTTAATTTCGTTGTTGAACAAAAATTCTCCGCCGTTGGCTTCTGCAGCCACCTGCAAATTGTGCGAACTCAGTTGCGGATCACTGACATATCCGGAACCCGGAGTGAAAACCGCACCTTCGATTTTTTTCCCGGTTTTGTCAAAAAAGTGTTCATCATCATCCGGACGGGTGGTGCCGTCATATTGGTCATGCGAATAAATAGGCATCCGTTCCTTCAATTTTTCCAGGTCCCAGATTTCGTGTTCAACGCCAATTTCCTCAAAAAATTTCAAGCATTTTTTGCTGTGATCTTCTCCTTGAAGTTTGAACATGATGGAACCGGTTTTCATATATTTGATCATTCCGCGCTCGTCTTCGACCCCCAAATAATTCGCCCAATCGTCCCAATAGAAAAATCCCTCGTAGGCCATCGCAACTCCGTCCCAAGTTGAATAATGCGCTCGCACAATGGCACACGAATTACTCGTTGAACCGTATCCGGATGTCGGCAATTTGTCGATGTTGAGTGTTTTGTAACCGCGTTTCGCCAATTCAAACGCAACCGAGGAACCGATCACTCCGGCTCCAATGATAATGGCATCTGCTTTTCTGTTCATTTCTTTCCTTCTTAATGAATGGTTGTTTTATTAAATTAATTCCTGCACAACAAGATTTACAAAATATTCAGCAAGCAAAATATTAGATTCCGGTTTTTAGCCGCTAACCGGTACTTCAATCAACCGCACTCCATGTCCGGTTTTTTCGAGGAATAATTTCATGTCTTTGCAAGGAACCACCAAGGTGCTGGTATTGACCAACGGATGACACAAAATTGCTTCATCTTCCCAAATTTCCTGGTCAATGAAAGCCTCCACATTATTTTCGCTATCGTTCGCCAAAGCCAACAAACTAACCGAACCCGGATCAATGCCCAAATGCGTTTTCAAGCGTTCCGGAGACGCAAAACTCAAACGGGATGAATCCAATGCGGAAGACAAGGCTTTGAGGTCAACTTTTTTATCTTCCGGAACAGTTACCAAAAAATGCCGTATGCCTTTTTTGTCCCGCAAAAATAAATTTTTTGTGGAAGCTCCGTTCAATTCCGGAGAAAGTATTTTGGACTCCTCCACTGTAAAAACTGCCGGATGGTCATGACGTTCGTAAGAAACATTGTTAGCATCAAGAAATTCGTAAATATCTGTCATTACAATTGTTCATTTAATACCTATTCTGATTCTGCCTGCCAGACCACTTCTACTTCCACGTAATCCAATATACCCTGAATAGGTACAGATGGTTTTCGGATACGTACAACGATGAAGTCCACCAAGTAGTTCTCTCTCATTTCTTCAATAATCCGGTTGCCAAGGGTCTCTATCAAATTAAAACTTTTCTCTGAGCAGACTCGACTTATAATACTGTGTGCGTTCACATAAGAGATAGTAGAGTGTTCTTCATCTTTCCAGGGATCTGCCGGATTTTTCAGCCTGTATTCCAAATCTATTTCAAAACGCTGTCCCAGGGTTTTTTCCTCAGGATGGACTCCATGAAATCCGTAAACAACAACATTGTTTAATCGGATGGTATAACTTAGTTTTTTCCCCATATAATGCGGCTGAAATAAATAGTATTTAAAACTCTATTTTTGCTGTTTATTAAATCAGGACAGTCCGGTGATACGTCCTTCCGAATCTATGTCGATACGTTGCACAGCCGATTCTCTCGGCATTCCCGGCATCAGCATCATCTTTCCTGTTAGAGCCACAATGAAACCTGCTCCGTTTGAGACCTTCACTTCACGAACCTGTAAACGCCATCCACGTGGTGCATTGCGTTTTTTAGGATCATCTGAAAGCGAGGCTTGCGTTTTTGCCATACAAATCGGCCAGTCTGCTAAACCATTTTCTTCCAGGCGTAGAATTGAAGCTTCAGCTTCTTCAGTGAAATCAACACCGTCAGCCCGGTAAATTTCACGGGCAACAGTTTCAATTTTACGCTTAATTGGATCCGTGTTTTTATAATAAAAATTTGGTGTGCCTGGTGTTTCGTCAACTATACGCTTAATTTTATTTGCCAAATCAAGTCCACCTTCGCCACCTCTCGCGACAACTTCGCTGAGTGAACTTTCAACACCAATTTCTTCACAATACTTGCTTACGATTTCCAACTCTGCAGGAGTATCTGTTGGAAAACGGTTGATGGCAACTACCACAGGCAGTCCATATTTCTGAACATTTTCTGCATGTGTTTTTAAATTTTCACAACCTGTTTTTAAGGCCTCAAGATTTTCAATTTTTAAATCATCTTTTTCAACACCACCGTGATACTTCAAGGCTCTGATAGTGGCGACCAAAACTGCGGCATTGGGTTTTAATCCGGCCTGACGGCACTTGATGTTAACAAACTTTTCTGCACCTAAATCAGCTGCAAAACCTGCTTCTGTCACCACGTATGGTGCAAGTTTAAGAGCCAAGCGTGTAGCCCTGACACTGTTTGAACCATGGGCAATGTTACCAAAAGGTCCACAGTGTACAAAAACCGGAGTGTGCTCACAGGTCTGCACAAGGTTCGGTTTTAAGGCATCTTTCAGGATTACACACAAAGAACCTATACAGTTTAATTCACGAGCATAAACTGGTTTTTCCGAAGTGTTGTAGGCCACAACAATTCGTCCAAGCCGCTCGCGTAAATCTTCTGTGTCCTGTGCCAGGGCCATGATTGTCATTACTTCCGATGCAGCTACAATATCGAAACCGGTTTGATGGGGAAACCCATCGAATTTTGAACCAAGTCCTACTTCAGCATTACGGAGTTGTCTGTCACATAAATCAATTGTGCGTCTCCAAGTCACTTTTTCAGGATCTATCTCTAGCGGGTTGTCGAAGTGCATTGAGTTGTCCAGAACGGCAGACAATAAATTATGTGCAGCTGCAATTGCATGAAGATCACCGGTAAAGTGCATGTTAATATCTTCCATAGGCAGAACCTGGGAATAACCGCCACCTGCAGCACCTCCTTTGATGCCAAATGTCGGCCCCATACTTGGTTCACGTAAAGCGAGGGCGTGTTTTACACCAAGTTGTCCGAAGGCTTGTGCCAGACCAATGGAAGTACAAGTTTTTCCTTCACCAGCCGGTGTAGGTGTGATTGCAGTAACAAGAATAAGCTTGCCGTCCGGATTGTTTTTGATGCTTTCCCAGAGCGTGTCTTCGATTTTAGCTTTATATTTGCCGTATTGCTCAAGATCATTAGATTTTATCCCGAGTAGCTGAGAAATTTCAGCTATTGGTTTCATGACCGCGTTTTGTGATATTTCAATATCAGACGGAATGCTGGGCATTTCAGGATAGAGTTCTTCCAATTTATTTAGGTCTGTTTTCATACTAATGATAAATATAAAAGGCTAAAATATTTTATAAGTTAAATTCCAAATCAATAATTTCTTCTCAACGTTCATAAACAGGCATTTTTTTACCAATTGCGACGATCCCGATAACCAAAAACGCAAAGACGATAGTTTGTAAATCAACCGTCTCGTTGATCAAGTAGGCAGAAGCAACTAAAGTTACAAAAGGTTGTAATAATTGTGTTTGACTGACACGTGATATTCCTCCTAAAGCCAGCCCTTTGTTCCAGAGGAAAAAACCAAACAACTGGCTGATCAAGGCTAAATATAAAAAACTTAAAAGCACACTCAAAGGCAGACTGTCAATATTTGTTTGTGGAGCTTCAAGCCACGCTGGAACCACAATGAAAGGAAACGAAATCACCAGGGCCCAACAAATCACCTGCCAGCCACCAAGTTCTTTTGAGAGCTTTCCTCCTAAAGCATAACCCATTGCAGCACTCACGATTGCTCCAATTAGTAAAAAATCACCAAACTGGAAACTCCCGAAGCCCTGCAGAAGTGTATATAAAATGACTATTGCACTTCCGGCAAGTCCGCAAATCCAAAAACCTACAGATGGTTTTTCATTGGAAACCACTGCAGCAGCGACTGCTGTCGCCAAAGGCAGCACACCCAGGACTACTCCTCCGTGAGATGCTGGAACTGTTTGCATTGCCCATGCGGTTAAAATGGGAAAACCGATAACCACACCCGATGCTACAACTATAAGCTGGTGGAACTGGTGGCGATTTGGTCTTTTCTGCTTTGTTATTATCAGTAGCACTGCGGCTACTAATGAAGCAATTACAGCTCGTCCTAAACCTATGAAAACAGGATCAAAGTAAGGGATAATAAAACGAGTGGCAGGCAGTGTCAAACCAAATGCAGTCACACCCAAAACTCCTAAGATCATACCTTTCGATTCATCACTCATTCTTTGAAATTTACCTTCCAGTTCAACATTCAGGTATATTGACTGCAAGTCCACCTAATGAAGTTTCCTTGTAAATATGCATCATATCTTTGCCGGTTTTGTGCATTGTGTTGATCACTTTATCAAGTGAAATAATATGGTTCCCGTCACCACGTCTTGCCAACCTTGCAGCATTTATAGCTTTTATAGCTCCCATCGTATTGCGTTCAATACACGGAATTTGAACAAGGCCGCCAACGGGATCACAGGTCAGGCCTAAATTATGTTCCATTCCGATTTCCGCTGCGTTTGCGATTTGGCTGGTAGTACATCCCATTACCGCGGCGAGTCCTCCTGCCGCCATGGAACAGGCAACTCCAATTTCTCCCTGGCATCCGACTTCTGCTGCAGATATAGAAGCACCTTCTTTGAAAAGGATGCCTATTGCTGCGGCCGTGAGCAAAAATGTAATGATTTTGTCTTCGTTGAATTCCGATCGGAAACGATGGCAATAGTGCATAACCGCAGGAATAACTCCACCTCCGCCATTCGTCGGGGCGGTTACTATTCTTCCTCCGGCAGCATTCTCTTCATTGACAGCCATGGCAAATAAACTCACCCAATCCATCATTTCTGCAGGTGAAGTTTCAGGGTTGTCCACTAATTCCTTATATAATTCCGGAGCGCGTCTGCGTACGTTCAGTCCACCCGGAAGGTGTGTCTCAGTTGAGGACATTCCGCGCTGTGTGCATTCCTGCATTACTCCCCAAATTTCAAGCAGTCCCGCCCAAATATCAGATTCTGAACGCCATGTTTGTTCATTGATCCACATCAATTCCCTGCATGTCATACCAGTTTTTGTGCAGTGCTCAAAAAGCTCTTCGCATGTCCGAAAAGGAAATGGAATTTGAGCACCAAAATCTTCATTATCGTTTTGAATTTCTTCTGTATTCAAGATAAATCCACCACCTACTGAATAAAAATTTTCTTCTCGTAATTTTGTGCTGTCATCATCAAAAACAGTGAATCTCATTCCATTTGAGTGGTGCGGCAATAAATCTTCATATTTAAAGATAAAAGACTTCTCTTCTTCAAAATAAATTTTGTGTTCATTCATCAGGCACAAAGTTCTGTTTTTCCTGATACGTTTTAAGCGGTTTGGTATTTGTTCTGGTTCAACAGAAGCTGGTTCTTCACCCTCTAGTCCCAGTAGAATTGCTGTGTCAGAGCCATGTCCCTTGCCTGTCAGTGCAAGAGAACCAAACAACTCAATTTTGACCGAGGAAATTTTAGTCAGTGGAAACTGCTCCATACAATTAAACAAAAATTGTTTTGCTGCGTACATTGGACCTACAGTATGTGAACTTGAAGGCCCAATTCCAATTTTGAACAGATCAAATACACTAATATTCATTTTGCCTCTTGTTTTTTATACACATTTATCCTCGCTTGACTCTTGTACGTCTTCTCTCCCGTTTCCCTCCGTTTTCTCCTTCTGCAACAGGTTCCCGGTATTTCTTAATCCATTTCTGGCAATGCGGATCATTCCCCATCATCACATCTGCACCTATTACGGCTTGCATCACCGAATCGTGGAGTGGATTAGTTATAGCTGAAGTCAGTCCGGCAGCAATTGCCATTGTCAAAAATGCTGCATTCACTCCGTGGCGATTGGGCAAGCCAAAACTGACGTTTGAGGCACCGCAAGTAGTGTTGACTTTGAGTTCATCCTGTAACCGCCTTACCAAACTCATCACTTGTCGTACCGCTGAATTGACGGCTCCAATGGGCATCACCAACGGATCAACTACTATATCGGAACTTGGAATTCCGTAATCTGCAGCATGTTCCACAATTTTTTTTGCCACTTCAAAACGCACATCCGGATCCTCGGAGATTCCGGTTTCATCGTTGGAAATGGCCACCACCGCACAACCGTATTTTTTAACCAACGGCAAAACTACCTCAAGCCGTTCCTCTTCCCCAGTTACCGAATTCAATAATGCTTTACCTTGATAAACTTCAAGTCCGGCTTCCAGTGCCGCAACAATTGAAGAGTCGATTGAAAGGGGAAGATCGGTCAGTGACTGCACCAGTTTGATTGTGTCAGCCAATATTTTTGGTTCGTCGGCTAATGGAATTCCTGCATTCACATCCAGCATGTGTGCTCCAGCGGCAACCTGTGCCAGCGTGTCTTGTTCCACGCGGCTGAAATCACCTTCAGCCATTTCTTTGGCTAAAAGTTTACGTCCGGTAGGATTGATACGTTCGCCTATCATTACGAACGGTCGGTTGAAGCCAATTACAACTTCTTTGCTGGCAGAACTAATTACGGTATCGGTCATTTCAAAATTAAAGGTTTTATATTCTAGGTTCAAGGTTTCATAATAGATGAGGAATGCGGCGCACCGTACTCCTCAACTCGATGTTCAATACTCAATGTTTCTGCATTCAGTCAGAGGTTTTCAGTCCTTTGTTTTTAACAAGTGTCTGTAAAACCTCGTCAGAATAAAAATCTTCCATTTCTTTGGCAGTTGTCTCTGCAATTGTTTGCGGATCACCTTGACAGGTTTTAATTTCACGCCGCCAATCTTCAAGGTATTCGGCACTGCCTTGTCGTCCGGCACGCATCGCGGCCCTGTCTATGGCAACCATAAAGCGTTTGGATAACTGAGATTTTGCTTTAGTCCGTCCCTCTTTAACTACAACCTGCGACGGAATATCACGCCAAAATATTATTGTTTTTTTTGCCATATTATCATGTTGCCGCCAGCGTGGCTAAAGAGTGTTCCAGCTCACCGTAACCAGTGAAACGTTTTTCGTATACCAGACCTAAACGCCCTGCAATTTCGTAGGCCTGTGTTTGTAATTCCTGATTCTCTGATTGTGCCAGGTACACCAGTTTCTTGTAATGCTTAAAGTAGATTGGCAGGAGTTCCGGATGTCGGTCGATCTTCATGCCCTGCCAGACCAGCTTTTCAAATGCTTTCACCAAAAAATCGGTGAGGAAGTAACTGCCGATTTCTTCCTCCATAATTTCAGCAAATGTCTGCTTCCCAGTAAAAAACTCATAACAATGTGCTCCCGGTAAACGCTGGACATCAAATTCATCCAACAGAGAATCTATTTTACCTCCTGTTCCACAATCGGCGTAACCGATAAAAATTTTGGAAAATTTAGTTTGAGAGCTTTGCAAAATCATCCGTAATTGTTCAGTAATTTTTTCGGGTGTATTATGTAAAATTGCAGGTAAATATCTGGTTTTCAAATGAGACCAACCATTCAGACGAATCAAAGCGGATATTTCTTTTGACAATGCACCACAAGCCAAAATCAATATTTTGTCGGAAGGCTCCTGGCGTTCCGCCCACATATCCTGATGAAGAGCCTGTTTTTTGGTTTTATCCAACTGATATTTCCGGCCACGACGGCGTAATTTTATTTCAGGTATCATCTGGTTTTCAACTAATTATGCTGCAGCCTTTTCCTTTGTTGTTTCACGACGTTGAGAAATCATTGACTGGGCTGTTTCAACGGCCACTGCAGCGTCCCTACAATATGCATCGGCACCGATTGCCAGGCTAAACTCTTCGTTTAAAGGTGCTCCTCCTACCAGTACAATCAGATCGTCACGGATACCCTGATTGCCTAACTCTTCAATAACCACTTTCATATAAGGCATGGTAGTTGTGAGTAAAGCCGACATGCCTAAAATATCGGGTTTGTGTTCTTCAATGGCCTCCAAATAATTCTCCACCGGATTATTGATGCCAATGTCAATCACCTCAAAACCAGCGCCTTCCCACATCATACCGACTAGATTTTTGCCGATGTCGTGGATGTCGCCTTTAACTGTGCCGATCACGGCTTTACCCACAGGAGGTGCCCCGGTTTCAGCGAGTAAAGGCCTTAAAATCTTCATTCCGCCTTTCATAGAATTTGCAGAAAGTAAGACTTCCGGAACAAACAAAATACCATCCCGAAAATCAATGCCCACAATGCGCATTCCTTCCACGAGTGCGTCGCTGAGTACTTTGTCCGGTCCCCATCCGCGTTCAAGTAAAATATTTGTCCCTTCCTCGATTTCCTCCTTGAGTCCATCGTAAAGGTCATCATGCATTTGCAGGACGAGTTCATCGTCCGGAAGTGTGGATAAATCCAACTCTTCTTCGTCTTCAATTAAGTCTTGTTCTTCGCTCATAATATTCTCCTTGAGGTTGATTAAATTGCGAAATTATATTTTTCGCCAAAAATTCACAAAAACTCACAAAAATCTATCTTTTGTTTTTTTGAGTTTTTGTGAGTTTTTGGCAAACCTTTTACAAATCCTTGCACAAGCGCAAAGAATCATAAATGGCTGAATGAACATTCCGGCTGGCAACCGCATCACCGACCCGAAATAGCTGAAAATCCCCTTCCGGATTATTCACCAAATTTTGCGCATTTCCGGAAATCAAGGCTTCCAAATCAATTTCACCACCATTGCTCGATTGCTCACGCAGTTCAAAATAAAGTTCATCCAGCGGTAAAGTTCCGTGCTCGACAACGATTTGCTCGACTGTGCGTTCAATGTTGGAATGCGTGTATTCGTTGTAAAGTGTGGCGACCAATCCGGAAGTGTTACGGCGCACTTCCGTTAAACGATGATTGAGTGTAATCCTTACCTCATTTTCATAAAGCGCAGTCAAATACGCCGGATAATTTGTGCCGCCGACATCCGGCGCAATGGTGCGTTCCGGAGTCACATATTCAAGATTTGTTTCCTGATGTGAGGCTCGCTTTGCCAAAAATTCAGCACAGGAAATTCCGGGATGCTGGCCGTTGTCGTCAAAGAGCAAAATGTTATTTTTCGGTTTCACACTTCCCGCCAAAATGTCCCAACTCGGAACCACCAAATCTGCGCCCTCCCGCAAAAATTCTGTGTTCGGCAAACCTCCGGTTGCCACAATCACAACGTCCGGAATTTCGGCCAAAATTTCGGAAGCTTCGGCGTAACAATTGAAACGCATTTCCACGCCGAGCCGTTGCACTTCCGTAAAAAGCCAATCGACAATTCCGATGATTTCCCGTCGCCGCTCTATTTTTGCAGCCAAAAGCAATTGTCCGCCAGGTCGATCATTTGCTTCAAATAAAACGACTGAATGTCCCCGTTCGGCACAAACACGAACGGCTTCCAGTCCGGAAGGCCCGGCGCCGATTACGACAATTTTCCGCACACTTCCGGAAGTTTTCGGCACAAAATGCGGCATAGTTTTTTCGCGTCCGGTCGCAGGATTGTGGGCGCAAAGTGCATCATTATTTTCGTACAAACGATCCAGGCAGTAACCCATTCCGACACACGGCCGGATTCGCTCTTCTTCTCCGGATTCAATTTTTGCCACAATGTAAGGATCGGCCATGTGCGCACGTGTCATTCCGACCATGTCAAGCAAATTTTCCCGCAACGCGTGTCGTGCCGTTGCTACTTCGTTAATGCGGGCGGCATGAAAAACCGGCAATTCAAATTCACGTTTTATGGCTCCGGCAAATTCCAAATACGGAGCCGCCGGTATGCCCATGCTCGGCAAAACCAGTGACTCTCCTTCTTCTGTGTCGATGTGACCTTTGATGATATTGATAAAATCCAACGCACCGGTTTCAACCAACATTTCACCAATTTTTAGACCTTCTTCCAAACGCAAACCGCCTGCTAAGTTTTCATCCAAGCCCTCGTCAAAGACCATCCGGATTCCGACAATATAATCGTTGCCGACTTGTTTACGGATTTCCTCCAAAACTTCCAAAGAAAATCGAACTCGATTTTCCAAACTGCCGCCGTAACGGTCTGTCCGGAAATTTGTTCTTTTCATCCAAAAAGCATCGAACAAATGCCCATAAGCCTCGATTTCCACACCGTCCAATCCGCCAAGTTGACAGCGTTTTGCCGCCGCGCCGTAGGCTTTAACAATGCGACGAATATCGGATTCCTCCATAATTTTCGGAAAACCGCGATGCACCTCTTCCCGCACACAAGACGGAGCGACAATCGGCAGCCAGTCCCCGGCATTGGAAACACTTCTACGCCCCAAGTGTGTGATTTGACACATCAATGCCGCACCGTGTTTGTGTACGCCGTACGCCATTTCTTGAAAGAACGGAATGATTTTGTCATTTCCTGCATACAAATTCCCAAACACCGGAGGCGAATCCGGAGCAACCAAAGTTGAACCACCGAACATCGTCATCGCAATTCCGCCTTTGGCTTTTTCCTCGTGATAGAGCCGGTAGCGTTCTTTGGGCAATCCGTCTTCGGAATAAGCAGGTTCGTGGCTGGTGCTTATAATCCGATTTTTCAAGCGTAAATGCTTGAGTTGAAACGGCTGCAAAAGTGGATCAGCTGTACTCATTATTCTCAATAATTTGCATCCGGAAATGATTCTTTTCTTTGACGGATAAAGGCCAAAAGTGCTTCATCGACTGCGGGATCGATGGGCGGCATTTCATAATCATTGAGCATTTTTTTCCAAATTTTATTGGCTCGTTGTGCCGTATCCAAACCGCCGTCGGCTTCCCATTGTTCAAAGCTGTTGTTGTCTGCAACGCTGGAACGGAAAAACGCTGTTTCAAAATTGGCTCGTGTGTGGTCGCATCCCAAAAAGTGTTTTCCGGGGCCGACTTCGCGAATCGCATCCAATGCCTGACCGTTCTCGGAAAGATCAACGCCATTGAGAAATTCGTGAATCATTCCGGCTTGATCAATGTCCATGATGAATTTTTCGTAACCCATCGACAATCCTCCTTCAAGCCAACCTGCGGTGTGGAGCATGAAATTCACTCCGGCGAGCATGGCGTGCTGCAAAGTGTTGGCCGCTTCATAAGCCGCTTGCGCGTCAGCGATTTTTCCACTATTTAAACCGCCGCCGCTTCGGAAAGGAACACCCAAACGCCGCGCCAAAGCAGCTACAATATAAAGCACTAATTGCGGTTCCGGAGTACCGAAAGTCGGTGCACCGGACTGCATCGACATCGAACTGGAAAATGTGCCGAAAATCACTGGCGCACCCGGACGAACCAACTGTGCGAAAGCCATTCCGGCAAGTGCTTCTGCATAAAGCTGCGCCGCTGTTGCCGCCACCGTAACGGGCGACATGGCTCCGGCAATGCAAAATGGAGAAACCACGCAAGCCTGATTATTTAGGGCATAAACTTTCAATGCGCCGATCATGGTTGCGTCCCAAACCAACGGTGAATTAGCGTTGATCAAACTGGTGATGACCGTGTTATTTTGTACAAATTCTTCACCAAATAAAACCTTTGCCATATCGACTGTATCTTGCGCCCGTTCCGGTGCAGTGACCGAACCCATGAACGGTTTGTCGCTGTAACGCATGTGCGTGTAAACCATGTCAAAATGCCGTTTGTTGACAGGCAAATCCACCGGTTCGCAAATCGTTCCTCCGGAATGGTGCAAATACGGAGTCGAATAAGCAAGTTTTACGAAATTCTGAAAATCTTCAAGCGTGGCATAACGCCTTCCTTTCTCTAAATCCCGTACAAACGGTGAACCGTAAGCCGGAACCAAAACCATGTTTTTTCCACCGATCCGGACGTTTCTTTCCGGATTTCTGGCGTGTTGCGTAAATTCTGCTGGTGCACTGTCCTGAATCAATTTTTTGCACAATCCTTTGGGAATCCGAACACGCTCACCGTCAATATCCGCTCCGGCTGTTTTCCACATTTGCAAAGCTTCAGCGTCGCCTCGGAATTCAACACCAATTTCCTGCAAAATAGTTTCCGCATTGTTTTCAATCAAGGACAATCCGTCCTCATCCAATACCTCATAAACTGGAACTTTGCGGGTAATGTACGGAACTCCTTTCGTCACCGGTGCACTTCGCTCGGCCTGTTTTGCTGCTCTTCCACCGCCGGAACGTCCGGTACGACCTCTATGTTTTCGATCTGCCATGATTTATCCAATTATTGCATTTTTTTGACTGTCACAGTTTGAAGTTTTTTTTGAAATATTTCCATTCCTGAAAAAGTCTGAAAGAGAATCGCTGAGAGCAAAATTGCGCCTCCAATCATGGTCAACGATGTCGGTAATTCACTAAAAAACATCCAAGCCCAAATCGGCCCCAAAATAATTTCTAACAAACTGAGTAAAACCAATTCTGCCGCTTGCATTTTGTATGATCCAGCAACATACAAAACCATTCCGAAGCCTAGCCCAAATGCTCCAAATCCTGTGGCTATAAATAAATCGTTACGCGAGATAGAAAGTCCATCGTTTAAAAACACTGCTGCAAACGCACTGAAAAATACCGTAAACAGTCCTGCATAACAAACAGCGGGCAACATATTTTCATTTTTTCCCCAGCGCAGCGAAACGGTAAAACCCGCAAAACCTACTGCAGCTGCAAAAGCAGTTAAATTACCAAAAAGTGTATCTCCCGACAATCCATCCTGGATCATGAGCAGGATGCCAATAGCGGCTGCTGTCATGGCTGTCCATTGAGTTTTATCAATCCTCTCTCTTAATAAAATCCACCCAAATAATCCGGCAATGAAAGGGGCGGAACTCAACATAAAAAGAGTGTTTGCAATCGTTGTATGAGTGACTGAAAAAACAAACGTAACAAAAGCTGAAGAGAGAAACAGTCCTCCAATTACACTCGCGATCCCGGCTTTTTTGAACTGAGTTATGGTATTTGGACTTTTAATTCTTATCAGTAAAAACAGAGCAGATGCTAATGCAATCGAGCGGTAAAATAAAAATTGCCACTCAGAAGCACCCTCCAACAATCGTATCAGCGGGCCTCCGGTACTCCATAGCATACCTGCGATAATGACAAATGATCGGCCCTGTGTAATAGAAGTTGTTGTAAACAAAATTGCCTATTCAATATTGAAGGAAATGTTTCGTTTATTTTATAGTAATCTTTATCTGGTATTCTGAATCAACACGATCTGTCTATTTTGCATACCCGATGCCAAACTATAAAACATTGAAAATACAATATAAAATTATATTATATTAAAACACAGGAACTTACAGTTCTGCTAAATTAAGTGAAGTATTGGCTAAAAATAGGCATCTAAAAAGTATTATCGTGCAAATACAAGAATTTGTAATTAAATAACTAATAATATTATATACATAAATACTAATTGATTAAACTAGATCTTCATCTTTGCTGATCTACAAAAACGGAACTATGAGTTCCTAAATGCAAAATATAAGAATCAATAGTTCCGATTTAATACTGATGACCAGACATTCTTAATAAAAGATCCCGGATTATTGCGTTATTTCTGTGAATATATGAGGCCGTCCTCTAAAGACCAAAAACCGTGTCATTTAGAACGAAGCGAGAAATCCTGAACAAACTACTAAACTAATATCATGAAGATTCCTCCCTATGATCGAAATTCCAGTGTTGATTTCAGACTTATTGCGAGACCGTCATATGTATTCGTTTATTAACTTGATTGGTTCCGCCTTGTGCTTGAGAAAAATGATTGTTAGTATCCCTGTTACATCCTCACCTAAGTTCTTAGATTTCATATTTGTCTTTGAATTGTTCTAAAAAGGCTACGTTTTATTTGTTTACACCTAAGTGGATCTTCCAAGATGAGTCAAAATAGTATTTTAGAATTAGAGTTTAAGACTGATACAGGCCTGGGAAACCGGGCAAATATCGGTATTATTGTGCTTCGAACAGATCAAACTCTGGAACATGAATTTGCTAATTTATTAAATTTGGCAGGTGTCGCGCTTTATCATTCGCGTATTCCCAACGAAATGGAAGTAACGAAGGAAAACCTGGCTAACATGGAAGAAGAATTACCGGTTGCTGCTGCTTTGCTTCCTGCCTTATTCAATTTTGATGTAATCGGCTATGGCTGTACTTCTGGTTCAACTATTATTGGTGAAAAAAATGTTGAAAAGGCGATCCAAGTTGTACATCCCGATGTACCTACCTCAAATCCCTTGACTGCCTGTAAAGCTGCTTTACAAGCACTTGGAGTCAAGCGCGTTGCTTTTCTTACTCCATACGATCCAGGAATTACTACTACAATGCGAGATAATCTTCTAGTTTCCGGCTTTGAAATTCCAGTAACAGGATCTTTTTTTGAATCTGACGATTTTGTTGTCGGTCGTATTGACCCAGAATCAATTCTTGAGGCAATTGAAAAGATTGGTGCTCGCGATGATTGTGATGGTGTATTTGTTTCTTGCACAAATTTGCGGGTAGCATCAATTATCGAAACGGCAGAAGCACGTCTGGGTAAACCTGTCACCTCAAGCAATCACGCTCTGGCCTGGCATTTACTCCGTTTAGCTGGTATTCAGGATTGTCCGGAAAACTTTGGCAGTCTTTTCCAGGTGCAGTTAAATGAACATGATGAATAATCAACCAAGGTAAATAAAGTTACTGCATGCCAAAAAGTATTTACGATACAGTCATCATTGGCGGTGGTTCCGCCGGTTGTGCATTGGCTAACCGTTTGAGCGAGGATCCTTCACACAAAGTCTTAGTACTGGAAGCAGGCCGGCCGGATTATATCTGGGACATTTTTATCCACATGCCTGCAGGCTTAACATTTCCTATCGGCAACAAATACTACGATTGGTGTTATGAATCAGAACCGGAACCTTTCATGAACAACAGGCGCATTTTCCATGGGCGTGGTAAAGTTCTGGGTGGTTCAAGCAGTATTAACGGTATGATTTTCCAGCGCGGAAATCCGATGGACTACCAGCGCTGGGCCGGTGACGCCGGCATGAAAAACTGGGATTACGCACACTGTCTGCCCTATTTCAAACGTATGGAAAATTGTTTGGCAGGCGGAACGTCCGGTGTGGGCGAAGATGTTTTCCGGGGTACTGACGGCCCGTTGATCATAGAAAGAGGCCCTTGCGAAAATCCTTTGTTCAGTGCATTTTTTGAAGCCGTACAGGAAGCGGGTTATCCTTTAACTGACGATGTTAACGGTTACAAACAGGAAGGTTTTGCACGTTTTGACCGGAACATACATCGCGGACGGCGAATGAGTGCGGCACGGGCATATCTGCATCCGGTTAAAAAGCGTCCGAATCTCACTGTTCAGTGCCGGACACTGACTACCAAAATTCTATTTGAAGGGAAAAACCCCGAGTCTTCATCACGTGCTGTTGGAGTAGAGTTTTCCAGGAGTCCGGGACGTTCAGAAAAAGTATATGCTGGAGAGATCATTTGTTGTGGAGGGGCAATAAACTCACCGCAGCTTTTGCAGCTTTCCGGAATCGGAAATGCTGATGAACTGAAAAAACTTGGAATTGATGTTGTTCATGATTTACCGGGAGTGGGGGAAAATATGCGGGATCATTTAGAGGTTTATATTCAATATGCCTGTAAAAAACCTGTATCCATGGCTCCGGCTTTAAAATGGTGGAACAAACCCTTGATCGGTTATCAATGGCTTTTTCACCGCAAAGGTCCGGCCGCCACCAATCATTTTGAGGCAGGAGGTTTCATCCGCAGTAACGAACACGAAAAATACCCAAACATCATGTTTCACTTTTTACCTCTTGCTATACGTTATGATGGATCATCTCCCGGAGAAGGACATGGTTACCAGGTCCATGTTGGACCAATGTATTCCGATGCGCAAGGCTCAGTTAAAATTCAGTCCACTGACCCTAGAGTCTATCCCAAACTGCGCTTTAATTATTTGTCCACCGAGCAGGACCGTCGGGAGTGGGGTGAAGCGGTGCGTTGCGCACGCAATATTTTGAATCAACCGGCTTTTGGTGAATTCAATGCCGGAGAGTTGTCACCCGGGCCGCAAGTTGAGAGTGACGAAGAAGTATTGAATTGGGTTGCCAAAGATGGAGAAACCGCGCTGCATCCATCTTGCACCTGTAAAATGGGGACAGATGACATGTCAGTTGTGGATCCGGTAAGTATGAAGGTTCACGGAGTGGAAAGCCTGCTAGTGGTTGACGCTTCCGTGATGCCCTACATAACTAACGGAAACATCTATGCGCCGGTGATGATGCTGGCAGAAAAAGCGGCAGACTTGATTTTGGGGAATTCTCCGCTTCCGCCTGAATATGTAGAGTATTATCGTACAGCATTGGAATAGCTTCTTTTAAATAGTCCGGAAATGTAATTTATAATACAAGAACAGATTAGCAAATGATTAAAGACTGGTCTTCAACATTTGAAATAACCAAAAAATATCTCAGATATCTTTTCAAGCGTTTTAAAGAAGACAGGATCATAGTCTATTCAGGATATCTTTCATTTGTCACCCTTCTTTCGATCGTACCGCTGCTTGCGGTCATATTTTCTGTCTTTTCTCTTTTTCCTGTTTTTCAGGATTGGCGGGGTGAAGTGGAATCATTTGTCTTCAAGAATTTTGTGCCTACTCTGGGAGAATCGATTCAGGGCTATCTCATTCGATTTGTGGAAAATGCAACCAATATGACATCGTTAGGTCTTGTGGCCCTCTTTCTGGTGGCCTTGCTGCTGATTTCTTCGATAGACCACACGTTGAATCACATTTGGCGAGTTCGCAAAAACCGTCGCCAACTAGTCTCCTTTTCGATATACTGGGTGGTACTGACTATTGGTCCTGTTCTGATAGGTATCAGTCTTCTGACAACCTCCTATCTGTTCTCTTTAACCGGTTTTGAGGATAACACCCTGCTTGCCGTCCGTAAGTTGTTTATAGCGTTTCTTCCTTATCTAGGATCCTTCTCGTCATTCCTGCTGATTTATTTGCTGGTACCACACACCCGCGTTCATTTCTGGAGTGCTCTAAGCGGAGCAATGATCGCCTCAGTTTTGTTTGAGCTTTCCAAATCCGCCTTTGCCCTTTATTTCACTCATTTCCCGGTTTATAAGGAAATTTACGGTGCTCTGGCCATAATACCACTGCTTTTCGTTTGGGTCTTTATTTCCTGGGTAGTTATTCTGGTAGGTGCTCAGGTAGCGGCGAGTCTGGATGGTTTTCTGGAGGAACAGAGAACGGTTCTAAATCAGGGATCCAAAACTGAACTTTGAGAAAAAGATACAGATAAAATTTGCAAGGACTTATGAAAAGGTTCTATCCACCAAGTCCTTTGTTACACTATGTCAGGATTTTTGGATTCTTCAACTGTTAAACCTATCTCCTGTCCAAAGGACAATTCCAGCGTGTGGCCGTCCGGGTCGCTGATTAATGCCCAATAGCCTACAGGATAACCCGAGTCCACAGGTTCTTTTGCCAATATACCCTCTGCTCTCGCCTGCTCACACAATTGATCGATTTCTGCTTTGTTGGCACAACCAACACCTAAATGTGCTGATGGTTTCAAGATTGTCTCCGGTTGTTCAGATTGAATCAAAACAAGCACAAAAGGGCGTGTTTGATCTGAAAGCCATACAACACGTATACCTGTAGCAGCATCAATTCGGTCATGAACAACGGCCATTTTTGAGTAGCGGGCATAAAAATCAATGCTTGCATTAATGTTTTTTGCAGATAGTGCTATATGTGTAAAACCTATATCATTTCTCATACGATACGCTTTATCCTGAGTAATCCTGTCAACTGAATTCAATTGCCGATTTTCTGACTTACGTAATATTGTATCTACGCGGCAACAGGTCTTATATCCTCAAAAGCAGTCTGATTTAACTGACTGAGCTTCCAATTATTTTGCAGGTTTAACCAAAATTGTGGACCTCCCCCCAAAGCCCTGGAAAGCTTCATTGCCGTTTCGGTACTTATGCCCCTTATGCTTTGACAAAAAATGCATTTTCCTTATCCGATCACAAAAAATTGAAAGAAGCGTGGGGATGGAATCCGGTGCAGCAACATGTTAGCTGGATCAATCACCATAGTGAATCATACTGCCTTGAGATTCATCGCCTTCAAATTGAACACTTTGTGGTTTTAATAATGGGGGTTATTATCTTCTGTACCATCACCTGTAAACAGGAAATTGCTTGCAAATATCGAGAACATTTCTTTTTAATTTACTCAACACTTCCTGATTATCACGTGCCATTAGCGCATTATCGATGATATTTGCAATTTGTATAACATAATCCTTATCAATACCTCTAACAGAAATAGGGCCTGTTCCCAGACGCAAACCACTTGCTATTTTTCCAGTATCTTTAGGGATATAATTCCTGTTGGTAACAATACCTATGGATTCAAGTGTTTTTTCAGCTTGAGAACCACTCAGCCATTTGGTGGTGACATCGACCAAGACTTGATGGGTATCTGTTCCACCACCGACTAAACGATAACCTTTTTCCGCAAGTTCTGCCGCAAGTAATTTAGCGCTGTCAAGGGTTTTGCGTTGCACATTAATAAAATTAGCCTCTTTGGCAAGTTTCGCAATAGTTGCTTTTCCTGCAATATTACTGACAGCAGTGGTTCCCTGGGTGCCTGGAAACACAGCCTTATCTACTGCATCAGCATATTCTTTTTTGCAAAGAATAACTCCCCCTCTGCCGCCTGTCATGGTTTTATATGTTGTAAAGGAAACAAAATCGGCATAGATAATTGGGCTTGGGATCAGTTTTGCGGCAACCAAACCCGCAATATGTGCCATATCGACAAACAAGTACGCCCCTACGGACTTGGCGATTCGCGACATACTCTCATAATCAATAAGCCTTGGATACGAACTGGCGCCGGCAACAATCATTTTTGGCCTGACTTCTTTAGCCTGCTCTGCCAATGCATCATAATCGATTAATTCAGAAGTTAAATCAACATCGTAGTGCTGAAAATTAAAACACTTACTGGTTACCGAGGCAAAGTGTCCATGTGTCAAATGACCTCCGTGAGAAAGATTCATCGCCAAAATCTTATCGCCAACATTGAGAACCGAAAAATACACAGCAAAGTTGGCGGCAGAACCGGTATGAGGCTGAACATTCGCATGTTTTGCATGAAAGAGTTCTTTCATTCTGTCAATGGCCAGCGTTTCAATAACATCAACATATTCACAACCGGCGTGATATCTCCTGTCTGGATATCCTTCAATCGTTTTATGATTTAGCACTGACCCCATTTCCTCAAGAATCGATTTGGGCATATGAGTTTCAGATCCTACAAGATCAATTGTGTTTTCTATTCTTTCTTCTTCTTGCAAAATTAATTCTGAAATTTGGGGATCATCGTGTTCTAAGTTGTTCATTTTTTAACTTTCTTCGGGTAAAACTTATCTGGGGGTACTTGTCCAAGGCTAACACCAGGCTCACCGGCGGCAAAAAGCAGAGTGAGGAATGAGCGGCGCTTTTTGCTCTCGGAGTGTATGTGATTGTTAGGGCTATTCAGGATACTGAATAGCATGTCGTACTACTTGATAACCCTAACGAATAAACTCACCGGCGGCAATGGAGCGCCGTCCGCTGCATGCCGTTGTTAGGTCGTGTGGTAGCACTCAACTACCGCGAACTCAGGAGCATAATGGACCACTCCTCCGCCGACCGGAATCGCACCTAGCCGGAATTCGAGCGCTTGGAATGCGTCTCCGCCCCCATACTCGTCGCGCAACCTCCAACCACCCGCGGCCATGAAGCTTTTTGACACATGCCGCAATGGCAATATTCCGTCGCAAAGGGAGAGCCCGAAACACAGTATCTTACGGCACCACAGAGACAGTCGCCTTCCATGTTCTTAATGTTCATATTTATTTTGGTCAGGCCAATGTCTTCAATCGGCCGTAGTTTTTGAATTGCATCTGAAAAACTGTCAACTAGGTTGAATTGTTATACGGCGTATTTGGCTAAGGAAGATTGAGTTGCCATGAGACGCCAAAGCCATCACTTAGCCATTAGCTTTAGAAGTAAAGTTATTATCCCATTGTTTACAAAAAAGGACCTCAAATCAAACGTCACGCAAGCGTAAATTTTGCGGATCATAAGCTGCTTCTTTGAGAACAGTTGCGGAGCAGTTATGGCCAAGAACACGGATTTCAAATTTAGTTCCAGGTTCGGCAAATTTAGGTTGAACATAGGCAAATGCCATACTTTGACTGACGGTGTGTCCGTAGGCTCCGCTGGTGGTAACGCCGATTATATTTTCGCCAGAAGGAGCTTCCGGATTCAAAACCGTTTCGTTGCCGAGACAATCGGAATCTGTAGTTTCCACCGAAACATAAACCAGTTTTGTGTTCACACCCAGCAATTTACGGGAAAGCGTGGCTTCGCGTCCGAGGAAGCATTTGCTGAAATCGACGAAACGATCCAATCCGGCTTCCATAGGTGTAATTTCGGTGGTCAATTCGCTGCCCCAACCTTTGTATGCTTTTTCCATGCGCAACGAATTCATCGCATAGGTGCCGAAGTTGGCGATGCCGAATTCCTCCCCGGCTTCCATGATAGCGTCATAAAGCGTTTCCATCTTGTCCATAGGATGGTGCAGTTCCCAGCCAAGTTCGCCCACATAAGAAACTCGCAGGGCGTGCAGTGGAATTCCCGAAACTTCGATTGACTTCCCACGCATCCAGCGAAATTCTTTGTTGCTCAAATCCGCATCCGTCAGTTTGGAAAGGACATCTCGTGAACGCGGGCCTGTAAGCACCAACACACCGTAATCATCGGTGATGTTACTGATGTTTACATTTTCTTCAGGCAATATGTGTTGCGAAAACCAGTCGTAATCGTGAATTTCGGCAACAGCGGCGGAGAGGACATAAAATAAATTATCTTCTAAACGCGTAATGGTGGCTTCGCCTTCGATGCCGCCCAATTCTGTGAGCATGTGAACTAAGGACACACCGCCGATTTTCGGAATACGATTGGCGCAAATACGATTCAAAAATTTTTCTGCGTCATTGCCGGAAATTTCATATTTGGCAAAACTGGTCATATCAATCAAACCGACTCTTTCCCGCACTGCCCGACATTCTTCGGCAACGGCGGAAAATGAATTATTGCGCCGGAAACTGTATTGCTCACCTTCGCCTTTTTGGTCAAACCATTTCGCCCGTTCCCAACCGAAAGTTTCCGCAAAAACAGCACCTATTGATTTCAGTTTTTCATAAATCGGAGTGGTGCGCACCGGACGACCGGCAGAACGAAATTCACCGGGATAGTGCGTGGCATACATGTGTTCGTATTCGTCAATGGATTTATCGAGGGTGTATTTTCCGCAAGCCCAATCTCCGTAACGGCGCGGATCCATTTCGCGCACATTGATTTCGGTTTGTCCGTGAACCATCCATTGCGCCAGATATTTTCCGCAACCCGGACCTTGCGTGATGCCGATGCTGGCGGCGCAACACATCCAATGATTTCGTAATCCCGGAGCCGGGCCGAGTAAGAAATTTCCGTCCGGAGTATGCGTGATCGGACCACTGACTACTTTCTTGATTCCGGCAGTTTCAAAAACAGGAAGACTCTTTGCGGCCTCAGCCAAATGCGGTTCAAGGCGTTCCAAATCCGGCGGCAAAAGCGCATTGTCAAATCCCCAGTCGATGCCGTTCAAACCCCACGCTTCGGCTTGCATTTCATACGGCCCGATAATCAAACCGCTCTGCTCCTGCCGGTAATAGCACGAAGATCGTGGGTCGCGCACCACCGGAAGTTCGGTTGCAAGCTTGGCAACTTCCGGAATACTTTCGGTCATTAAATATTGATGAACCATGTTGACCATCGGCAATTTGAGTCCCACCATTTCCGCAACTTGCGAACAAAACGAACCTGCCGCATTGACTAAATGTTCACAAACGATTGTTCCGTTTTCCGTAACCACTTCCCATTCTCCGGAAGGCAAAGCATTGATGTCCGTGACACGATTATTGCGGTAAATTTCCGCCCCGCGATTTTTGGCGCCGATGGCCATAGCATTTGTGACACCGCTGGGATCGGTGTGTCCGTCTCCGGTGGTGTGTGCCCCCAGCAAAACGCCGTCGGTGTTCAGCAGAGGATGCACTTTCTTAATTTCATCCGGCCCCAGCAAATGACATTCCACGCCGATTTGATCGAGAATGCCTTTGACATAATGAAACCAATCGACTTGGTCTTGATTGATGGCCAACCGCACCGCACCGCATCCGTGCCAACCCGTGGCTTGTCCGGTTTCGGCTTCCAGTTTTTTGTATAGTTCTGAGCCGTAATAATGGATTTTTGCCATACTCAAGGAGCCGATAAAATGCGGAATTAATCCTGCGGCATGCCAAGTTGAGCCGGAAGTCAATTCTCCTTTTTCCACCAAAACGACATCGTTCCAGCCCTCTTTTGTCAAGTGATACAACAAACCCACGCCCATTGCTCCGCCGCCGATGATGACGACTCTTGCGTGTGTTTTCATGAAATATCCAGAGGTTGCATTCTATTCCTGGGTAAGCGTATAGGAAATTGCTCCCTGATTTTACTGTCGGTATCTTCGTCCCAATTGTTTGGAAAATGTGTTTTCAGGATTTCCTTAAGTTTTAAATGAGCACGCTGAATTGAATCAGTCGAACCCTGTTCGATCCAGTTATTGATGTTTTCTCGATCACCAACGATAGGATAAAGATAATCGGATTGCATTCTGTTCAATGTTTGCTCATGTCCTAAATAATGCCCGGGTCCATCCAGACAAACATCACGGATTGGATCGAGTGACAGAGTCTCTGCGTTAACCTCTATTCCTCTGACTGTGCGGTTAATTGCGCCAAGCATATCGTTATCAATAACGTAACTTTCCAGGCAACAACCTAACAAACTAGCATGCATTCCTGCAGATTCATAAATAAGGTTTGCACCGCTATGTCCAGCCAATGCGACAGTATATCCTTTTTCATATCCGGATTGCGCATCCGGAATTTTTGAATCAGTCATTCCCGCGGCAATTCCGGAAGGCAGGTTGTAGAATTGTGACATTTGTCCACAGGCTGCCATCAAGACGGCTTGTTCTCCGCTGCCTCCACTCATGGCACCTGTGCGTAAATCTGAAACAAAGGGCCAGGCACCAAAAATTGCCGGAGCGCCTTCCTGGATTGCGTTAACATACACCAGTCCAGCTATTACTTCCGCCACAGACTGTACCACACAACGAGCCAATGTAGCTGGTGATGTTGCACCAGCTTGCCCTGCAGAGAGCAATAAAACAGGCATTCCACCCTTTACTCCTGCTTCCAGGCAGGCGCTGGCGTCTTCAGCAAATTTTAAAGGCGGAATTACATGACAAACGGACATGCTAACAAAAGGCCGCTCCCGCCAGGCTTTCTCACTTCCAGCAATCAGATGGAGCATTTGCAAAGCCTCATCTACATTTTCCGGAAATGAAAAACTGGTACCAACGTGTTTCTTCGTTCCGGCTACCGAGGCATAACAGGTAGTGATATCCATTTCACGCACATCTTCCAGGTCTCTACAAACGATCGATCTTTGAAAAAAATGAATATGCTCCAATGTATCACAGACCCTCGCAATATCATAAAGATCATGAGACGTTGATTCACGGTACTTACGACTGATTGGATCAAGTATATGAACCGCAGCTCCTGCTGTTCCGAAATGAACTTTTTTGCCGCTCAAAAGCAAATCGTGTTCCGGAGACGCTCCAAAAAGCGTGATGTCACGTCCGGCTTTTGCTAAACCATCTTTGACAACTGAACGGGGAAATAACAGTCGTCCTTCGGATGAAACTGTGCAGCCTATTGCAGTGCAAGCTTCAATACATGAAGGAATCGCTTTGTCCATGCCAATTGTTTCCAGGACTTGCAAAACTGCTTCGTGAATCTTCGGCAAATCCTCTTCCTTCAATGGCTTAAAGTTGCCCCCTTCCTGTCCAGGATGAACAGGTTTCATATTATCCGGAAGAGCTGCCGCCCTTTTAGCTTTCCGGGCATTTCTGCCGCCCATGCGGTGTCCTGAATTTGGTGCCATTATTGTTCTCCTTGGTATGTTTACAATGCTTTGTTGAAAAAAATATGACCTTGACAAACACAGCTAATAATTTTTTATTTTTGAAAAAGTTTTAAAAAGTTGTCATTCCCGCGAAAGCGGGAATACAGGAACTTGTAAGTATTTTAAATAATGGATTACCGCTTTCGCGGGAATGATAAACAAGTGTTTCGGTTTGACTCTTTACCGGATTTTTCAACTTAAAAGACTCAGCGAGTTTAAGCTGACAATTTAAGCAATTCTAACTGTTGAGAATCATCTTTTTTTACGTCGACGTTTACGAACTAGATTTGTATCCGCGTTACTATACATGTTAGTTTCAGCAGGAAGTTCAACGACTTTTGCCAGGTTTGGAAAGGAATCGGTTTTGTGCGGAAAAGCCATGGCATTAACAAAGTGTTCCTGAAATTTTGATTCGACGGCAGTTTCCACTTTTTCAACCTCCCGCACGACTCCTTCAATTTCCTTTCTTGACTCATAATTCAGCAGGGCGATTCTTGCTCCGGTTCCAGCAGCATTACCCGCAGAACTGACTTGTTCCAAATCACAATCCGGAATCAAGCCCAGGACCATTGCGTATTTCACGTCAATATGGCTGCCGAACGCACCGGCCAGGCGGATGCGGTCAACAGTTTCAATTTCCATACGCTCCATCAGCAAACGGATTCCGGCATAAAGCGCCGCCTTGGCCAACTGTACAGCTCTGACATCATTTTGAGTGACTTGAATACTATGTTTTCCATGGGACAATACATAGGAAAATGTGCGGCCATCAGGAATTATATGCTTACTTTTTGCGGCCAAATCACCATTTATCACACCATCTTGACTGAGAATGCCTGCTAAATACATTTCCGCAATCACCTCGATGATTCCGGAACCGCAAATTCCGGTGACGCTCAGCGCTTTAGTGTCTTTTTCAAAGCCGGATTCGTTCGACCATAAATCGGAGCCTATTACCTGGAAACGAGGCGCCAAAGTTTCACGGTCAATGCGCACACGTTCAATTGCTCCGGGAGCAGCCCTTTGTCCAGAAGAAATTTGTGCACCTTCAAAAGCGGGGCCTGTTGGACTTGAGGCGGCTAAAAGGTGTTCATTGTTGCCTAAAACAATTTCTGCATTGGTACCGATATCGACTAGCAGTGACAGGGCTTCCCGCTGATGAGGGGCTTCGGACAAAATCATGCCTGCCGTATCTGCGCCAACATGCCCTGCGATGCATGGTAAAACATAACATCGTGTGTTAGTATGCAGAGTTAAATCTAAATCTCGTGCACGGATTCTTACACTTTCATCGGTGGCCAGAGCAAATGGTGCTCCGCCAAGTTCAACAGGATTAATACCCAGCAACAGGTGGTGCATAATGGGATTGCCGACAAAACTAACTTCTACTATTTCGTCTAATTCGCGTTGGGCTTGAGTGGTAACATTTACTGCAAGTTCGTTGATAGCCGTACGGATTACTTTTGTCATTTCAAGATCACCTCCTGGATGCATCATCACATAGGAAACGCGACTCATCAAATCTTCACCAAAACGTATTTGCGGATTCATCACTCCGGCAGAAGCCAGCACTTCACCGGTTCTGAGATTGCAGAGGTGAGCCGCCACTGTGGTTGATCCGATATCTACGGCAAGACCGCATAAGGATTCTCTAAACCCTGGATAAACCGCAATTACCTGTCCAAGATAATCCACTGCTACGGTAACTTTCCAATTACCTTCTCTCAACTCCCTTTGCAATGAGAGCAACATACCGGGACCAAAGCGTAAATTCTTGAGTTGCCACTCTCGTTCAAGAGCTTCACGCAGGCGACGCAAATCTCCAGAAGGATCATACATATTCGGCTCCCATACTTCGACGTAATGCAACTGTACT
>Ga0208063_1000087_pt1 | contig 28188 bp, 24 predicted proteins | sample DeeseametaMP0203_FD_184219 | JGI IMG/M metagenome (GOLD analysis project Ga0208063, IMG submission 184219) | Marine microbial communities from the Deep Atlantic Ocean - MP0203 (SPAdes) | ecosystem: Environmental > Aquatic > Marine > Oceanic | place: South of Cape Verde, Atlantic Ocean... | reverse complement strand
CCTATATTCAATTTCCCCCACATATTTCCCATCCTTTTCCTCATCACCATCCTCATACCATCCCACTATCCTATTCCTATTAATAAAAAACAAAACCCCCTTTTGTCTTTTCTTAACCACAGTCTCAACTTTTCCTAAAATCCTCTCACATTCCTCCTTTACCAATTCAAACGTCTCATTCCCAGTCAACTTCTTCTCTGTCATTGTTTGAAGAACACATTGACCTACACTTTCATATTTTGAAGTGGATTGACCAAACAGAGGAGAAGAAAGAAGAAGGAGGAAGAGGAGAATGAGTAGGTGTTTCACTTGGTTTCCCAATTGGTTAGTTTAGGAGAACCCAATATATAACATCAATCGGTTTGTTTTACAAGAATTGGGTATTTTACTTGGATGGTGTCTGACTGAGAAGAATTAGTGGGGGTTACTCATAGGAGGTGATGTGGCTGACTTTACGATAGGTATTAGTACTTGAAGTGGTTATTGCTTGACACTGTCCGAGCTGTACCTGAACAAGAAAAATATATGGAACAGTTTCAAAATATAACTAAGAAATTATTGGCCAAAAGTTCCCCATGGATAATCGAAAATAACAATCGTAGAACCACCCTCCTTGCCAGTTGCAAAATCTAAACGATATACGAATCCTGAACCCGTCACCAGTCTTGTTCCTATACCCGCAGAAGTTCTTTTTTCATTCCAAAGATCACTTGTTTTATCTGCCACAGTACCTTCTTCATAGAAAAATGCCACCTGAAATCCTGTTCTAATATCTTTTATGAAATACCAGTCGAAGGCAGTTTTTTCATCGGACAAATTCCAACGGAATTCTGCACCTCGGGATTCCACCTGAGCGCCGCTAAAACGACCTCCAACATAAGATCTCATTCTCTCTGTCCCTCCTAAACTGCCTGCAGAACCGTACTGATTAGTCGCCTGTCGATTTTTTGCAAGCAGCGCTATTGTTTCGGAATCACAGTTGGAGAAGCATGTGGCAGTTTCTTTTGCAATCAGATAATCCAGGTCAGTATTTCCCTGTTTACGAACGGTTGCCCCAGAGCGGTACCAGTTGAGAGCAAAAGTACTATAACTTAAAACCGGTATATAGCCTGTAAGATTATAACTCTGGACAAAATAATCTGGAGAATCCGAAGCACTGTCAGGAGAATCAGTATTGGTATAGATTAGCTTCAACCCTTTTTGCGGGTCGGTTCGGTCATCTGTCCAATCAATCTGAAAGCCATTGCTCCTGGAATCTCCTTCGAAACTTTGATTAGCCTCGTAGATAAGTTTTCCTTCCTTATCTCGTATTGCTGAAAGAGTGGACTTGTTATTCGTCCCGAATGTGAAAACATCGAACATCCGATCGAAAAAAGTTAAAGTTAAGCGAGTAAATCTAAAGCGGGTATCTGAAAGTTCACTTATGACGTAATCATCGGGATCCGAGTTCATTCTCCTGTCCCTATACGACCTAAAAGACCCCTTATCAAAATTTCCCTGACCGACGTCAAGAAGAAACATTTCAGGAATAAGAGGCACATCGGTAGCTAAAACAATGCCTCCTCCAATATCACCAGTAATGAGAATTGCAAAAAGATCAAGAGTTGTTTCTGTACTTCCAAATGGAACATTGTTAAAGCCGCCAAGAAAACCAAGTCCCATTCCTGCTCCAGGTATTACATAGGGTAATGGCAAAGTTAGATAGCCAAAATCTGTGGGGAATTGTTCTGTTCGTCTTTCAATCGCAGAAATACTGGAATGGATTAAGATAAAAATGATAAAAAGAAAAGATAGTTTTTTCATATACGAATCATCTATGTGGTTCCTTTAATAAGTTTGATCAACAACTGTTGGGATAACTTTAGAATTGTATGGTTTCACAGAAACTACATTTTAAATTTTGTTGTAGAAACTATTTTCTGTATTATAAAGACATGGTCGGTTTACAGGTTGAGCCAACCAGTGATATGGAGTCATTACCAGATAGATTATAAAAAAAGTATTTTTTCAGTTAATCAGTCAGTGTATTTTGGAGTATCTGTTTCCTGACGTCAGAGGTGGTTGTAGTTGTTCCAGATGATGAACTACTTGATGAATCATCTTTTTTGGAACAGGAAATGATGGTGGTTGCAGAAAAACATGAAATCAGCAAATTTTATAAAATATTTTTCAAGGGCCATCGCAGCAGTTGATACATCTAAAGTTGGCCATCCCTGCACAAGGTGCATCATGACTTGAGATTCCTTTTTTTTGGTCTCTCCAGCAGTTCAAGTTTCTTTATCAGGCTTTCGGTAGTACTGGCATGGGGCGATCTAAAGTATTTTTGAGAAAAGATGTTGGTCTCGGGTTGGCTTGCAAATCCCAGGTAGATAGTTGACGAAGTATCAAGAGTCTCGAACTCAGTCATGCTGTTGTTGGTAGAAAAATTAAATTCCATGATTGATCCTAATTTGAAGTTTTATTAATTTATTTAATTCAGGTTTTTTTTGAAAATCCACACTTTCTCATTAAAGAAAATTCCTTTAACTACATTGAAAAAATATTTATTCTTTATCACCAACGAGCCAGCCATGTCTCGGTCATGAACAGGAGTTGAAACACATAAAAAATACCCCCCAGAAAGTAAATACCTAGGCAGATTGCGGCAGGGGTGTCATTGTATTTTTGAAACATTGGGTTCTCCTAATGATTGGTTGTGAATAGTGATCTTCAAATGCGAGAATAAAATTCTCAACAGCACTCGTCAAGAAAAGTATTCAGGTGCCAAGAAATGTGTGGTGTGATTGTGTGAGATAAGAATGCGTTGAAAGATCGCTAAACAAGCGGGGGAGTTTAATAATCACGAAGGTGAAAATCCGGACAGGTACCCCGGATATCCCGGGTTTCTTACTGTCTTACCCCATTAACATACTTTCCTTTGATCTTGCCGTTTTTATCGTAATCAGTAATGTTCCATGGTGAATCTTTCCTGAATTCTCCCACTAATTTACCGCCGTCAGGAAAAAAGTATGTTCCCTGCCCGTTTTTTTTATCATCTTTCCATTCTCCTTCATACTTGTGTCCTTCTAATTCTCCTCCCTCAGGGAAAGTGAATGATCCCTGCCCGTTAAATTTTCCATCTTTAAACTCTCCGACATACTTCTCCCCGTTAGCCCAGGTATATGAACCTTGACCATGCCTCTTTTCTTCCTTCCATTCTCCTTCATATTTGTTCCCATTTGGAAAAGTGAACAGACCTTGCCCGTGTTTTTTCCCACTCTTGAAATCTCCTATATACTGGTTACCGTCATTATACGTGTATGTTCCTCGACCATTTCTTTCTCCATCCTTCCATTCACCCTCATATTTGTTTCCATCAGGTAAAGTGAGAGATCCCGCTCCACCTGGAATTCCTTTCTTATTAATTGATCCAACATATTTTCCATCATATTTCTCATTTCCACTTTCAAGCCAGATCCATTTTCCATTCTCATTATGAAGAAACAAGAGCTTTTCTTTTTTCTTATCAACAACCATTACTCCATGGACCCACTTTTTAATCATTTTTTCGTTTTTGTCGAATTCAGTAATATTAAAAAGTTTACCTTTTCTGAATTCACCTACTCTTTTTGCTCCATTTTTCCAAGTGAAAGTTCCCTGTCCATGTTGTTTGTCATCCTTGAATTCACCTTGATACATAGATCCACTGGCATAAGTGAAAGTCCCCTGTCCATTTTTTTTGCTTTTTTCCCACTGTCCTACATACCGGTTCCCATTAGGCGAAGTAAAAGTTCCCTGTCCATGTTTTTTTCCGTCCTTGAATTCACCTTGATACGTAGATCCACTGGTATATGTGAAAATCCCCCTCCCATGTTTTTTCCCATCCTTGAAATCGCCTATATATTGGTTGCCACTGGGTGTATTATATATTCCTGAACCATTCGGTTTCCCATTTTCAATTGTTCCTTCGTACTTATAATCCTTTCCTGCAACACCTTCCTCATGCCAACCCCATCTACCGCTCACCTTTCGAAGAAACAGTACCATTTTTATTTTCTCACCTGCTCCTATAATATACTTCCCTTTTGCAGTCCTTCCTATGAGTTTTCCTTCATTGTTGAAATGGTCGGTGTTCCACTCGTTCCCATTTTTCCACTCACCAGTCACTCTTTTACCATCAGGAAAAGATAATATTCCCTTTCCATCAGGTTCCCCGTTTGAGGTTATTCCTTCGTATTTTTGTTGAACATTCTCATCTCCATAACTCTCCCATTCATGACCGGAAGATATTTGCCATAGGTACAACACTTCTGGTTCTGACGAATTAACTGACAGAGGTGAAGTCAAGAGAAGGAGGAAGATAAAGATTTTTAGTAAAAGTCTCATGGGTTTCTATTTGTTGGTTAGCAGAATTGGAAATATATCATCATTAGGTATTTTTTACAAGAAAGGGCTTTCCCGGGGTTGAGGTGGCCTGTGCAAACTCTCTTTAACATAATATAACATCATTTGGTATATTTTCAAGAAATGGTAATTTTAACTTGAGCATATTTTGTTTTAAAGAATTTAGACTTTCAAGGAGTAACTTTCCAAAATAAAGTTATAACATCCTAAATTTGTGTTACTGCGGGATCCGGACAAAAACGTAATCCTTCTTCCAGTCCATCTAAGATTTTCATTTGCTCATTATTCAAATTGAAATCAAATACATTAGCGTTTTCTCCGATTCTTTCCGGACTTACAGATTTCGGAATAACTGTATGTCCACGCTGCAAAGCCCAGCGAATCATCACCTGAGCAGCAGATTTTTTCATTTCTTTTGCAATCCGACAAAGATTGGGCTCATCAAAACGATTTCCTCTTGAAAGCGGACAATAACCGGTCAGGTGAATGTTTTCTTTTTGGCAAAATGAGTAAATGTGTTCCTGCTGTAAAAAAGGACTCAACTCTATCTGGTTTACGACCGGATGTTCACTGCCTTCGACTAGCAATTCTTTCAGGTGTCTTGGAGCAAAATTACTGACACCGATAGAGCGGCTTCGTCCTTCTTTTTTGATTCTTTCTAAGGCCCTCCAAATTTTAAGCTGAGATCCTTTTTCAGGCCAATGAATCAGGTAAAGATCCACATAATCTAGATTCATCTTTTGCAAGCTGACATCAAATGCTTTCAAGGCATGATCATAGCCTAAACCACTGTCCCACAACTTAGTTGTCACAAAGACCTCTTCTCTTTTTAAACCCGAATCGTTAACGGCAGCACCAACATCTTTTTCATTTCCATACATTTCTGCAGTGTCAATATGCCGGTATCCTGCGTTTAAAGCAGACAAAACGGCATCATAAGTCTCTTTTCCTGACTGGGCAGCCCAGACTCCAAGTCCAAACAATGGCATGCTGTTACCGTCCTGGAGTGTAATACGGCTGCTGATATTCAAAGGTGATAACACTTGGATAGACTTATTTTCGATTATACTGTTTGGGTGATAACTTGCTTCGAATTTAACTCATCTGCAAATATTTTCCAAATATTAAAGTTATTGATCTGATTTTGTGCATGTTCATAGTTGACTGCCATCAAGATTGATTATTTCTCCCTGTCGAATCGTCACCCAGATTACTGATGACAGCACTACCACCGCTCCTATAACCACGGCAACCGGGGCTGAGAATTTTGTAGCCAGGGCTCCGGAAGCAAGTCCGCCGAGTGCAATCATGCTGAAAGTGATACTGTGAATTCCCATCACACGACCGCGTAAATTATCGGGTACTTTGAGCTGTAAAACTGTCATGGAGCTAACCAGAAAGACTGAACTAAAGGCTGAAGCCAAAACCGCGAAAAAGCAGGCAAGCCAAAATGCCCCGGCCGCATTGGCCAATGTCCCTGTAACCAGACTGAAACCTGCCAGTGAGAATGGTGCCAACGCTGCGCAAGTTAACATCATCAACCCCAGTCGACGGGATTGCTGAAAGTGAGATATGAACAAGTTCCCGGTTACTGAACCGAGCCCGGTTGCCGAAATCAATAAACCATATCCGCGTTCTCCACTATGTAATATGTCAGCAAAGATCGGCATGATCTGTACAAAAGATGTTCCAAAAAACATGGAGATCCAAGTCAACAGGATCAAGGTTAGGAACAATCGTTGGTGAAGAACATATCTCACTCCATCTTTAAACTCGTGCCAGGGGTCAGTCTTATCCTGAATTATCTGCTCCAGTTCAATTGAAAACAGTACCATAACCATTGTTATGAAACCAATTCCACACATGACAAAGATTAGTGAGGTGTCGGTCAGTGCAATGAGCAGTCCTCCAATTGCCGGAAAAATCATACGTGATCCCTGCCAAAGGATAGAATTTAATGCAACGGCGCTCATCATCTGTTTTGGTTCAATCAGTGCTGGAAAAATCGAAGAGCGCGACGGAAAATCAAAACCCTGTACCAATCCAAGCAGGGCTGAAATTAAGAGAACGTGCCAAACCCGCACTAGCTCAGTGGCATCCAGTACCGCCAGTATAAGCAGCAGTATAGCAGAAGTCCCAGTGGTCAAAATTAAAACTGAGCGGCGGTTTATTCGATCTGCAACCAGACCACCAACCAGAGTTGCAAGAATGGTGGGTACGGCAGTTGCTGCACCAAGCAGTCCGAGATCGAGTGCAGAATCGCTAAGTTCGAAAACAAGCCATGCCATCCCTACAAAATAAAGCTGCGTACTACCTACTGAGGCGATGGATCCAAGCCAGAAACGTCTGTAAGGACCAGATGAAAGCGCATCAAATCGCACGCAGAACTCCTCCAGTATCCCATGGGAATCTTCGATATACCTTTGAACTCACAGCGGATTCAGTCTTGATTTCGACTCGATCGACTATACGCGTGGCAGAGGAAAGAGTAAGTGTTATGTTCACGATGGCTGATAAAGGATTTTTCAATGATTTCTGAAGGATCGCTTATGCGGGGCAGTTTATTTTGTTCAGATTGGAATGGATTCCAGAATTTCCCGAAGTTCCTGCTTGAGCTCAGGATTCTGGTAATGCTGTGTCAGTAAAAAATCTTCCACACTCAGATCCGTCATCTTGAATGCCTGCTTCAAAGTTTCAGCTGATTTTATTCCTTCCCCCAATTTAGAGAGTGAAGCTGTGAGGTAGAAAATACTTTCACGGTCTGGTGTTTTCATTTTTCTAAAACAATTTACGGCCTCACTGTATTTTCCCAGCCAGAAATAACACATCCCTTCGTCGACAAACAAGTCATCGGGACAAAAAGGATTGATGCGCATGGCATGTTGGACTATTTCAAGTGCTTTTTCGGGCTCACCGAGATATACAAGCAGAGCTGCGTTTTTGCCCATGATGTATGCGTCGCTGGGACAAAGTTCCATGGCTCTTTCCTGATGGTGTCGGGCAAGTTCGAAGTCACCTCTAACCAGTGATATAGCTCCCATGATCCGGTGCGCTTCATGATCGTTTTGGTCGATTTCGAGTGAACGAATCACAGAATCAGCACATTGATCAATCCAGTCTTCGCCATACTCGTCTGGGCGCCAGCCAACGTAATTTGATAAGGAACAGGCCCGCCAGGCATGGGCCCGTGCGCAGTTAGGATCAACTTCAATTGCTTGATCGAAGAATTCAACAGCTTTTTTAGCATTCTCCACCGTAACATTGCTTTTCCTGTGATACTCAAGTCCCTGAAGTACGAGATCATATGCTGTATGATTCTCAGGCTTGACACGCACCAACTGTTTTACTTCTTCATCATCCACGTGTCCAACGATGGTAGAGACGATTGTTTCGACTAACTCATCCTGAATATCGAACATTTCATCAATAGTGAAATCGAAATTATGAGACCAGATTGTATTTTCACGATCAGCAGATATTAGTTTGGCTCCGATCCTGACCTTCTGACCCAGTTTTCTCACACTTCCTTCAAGGATGTAGCGCACTCCAAGTTCCTTTCCAATCTCTTTGGGACTTTTCGATTTGTCCCTGTAGGTAAAGCTGGCATTGCCTGAGACAACCAAAAGTTTGCTATATTTTGAAAGCACGGTAATGAGGTCTTCGGAAAATCCCTCACAGAAATATGCCTGATCCTCGTCTTTACTAAGATTTTTAAAAAGCATTACTGCCAGTGAACCTTGTTCGGCTTTTTCAACCTTGATTTGGGGCGAATCTTCGTATTGGTTAAAACGAACACCTCCTTTTTCCTGAATTACGAAATAAGCCTGTATTGGCTCTACAATGTTCTTCAAGTCCAGTTTTCCAGCATCTTCAAAGGAAACCCGAATTTTCTGATTGATCAAATCAAAGACAGTTTTTGAAACGCAGATTCCTGATGGCTGTGCTGCGGATTCAAGGCGGGCCGCCACATTTACCGCATCTCCAAAAAGATTATCTTTGGAGACCATCACGTCCCCGATATTTATTCCTATCCTGAAAATCATTTGCTGATCCTCAGGAATATCTTCATTCATGGTTTTCATTTTACCCTGTATCTGGACGGCACATTCGGCGGCTTTGACAGGGCTCCCGAATTCAGCAATCACACTGTCGCCCGCACTGCCGAAAATGATACCATTATAGTCGGTAATTGCTCTGTCTATTACCTCCCTTCTCTCACCCAAAATCTCCAGGGTCTTCTCCTCGTTATTCCCCATCATTTTACTATAACCGACTACGTCGGAAGCAAAGATGGTGCTTAATTTTCGTTCCATTTATTTACTCTTTATCAAATGGGGTAAGCCGTTGACTTAAGTGACTTAACTGAGAGCCCAATTCACTGCATCCTCCAGACGGTCATCGCCCCAGAACAGTTCACCATCAACGATGAAACTTGGGCTGCCGAAAATACGTTTTGACCGTGCTTGTTCGGTTTGACTGAGATAGGCTTTGCGAATATTATCATCAGCAGCCAGTTCCAGGACTCTTTCCGGATCCTGATCGATCTCCCTGAGACTTTCTGAAACGTTTGGTTCACTTCCGGGCTCGAGACCAGCAACAAACCAGCGCCGGTATGTCGCTATGACGTAATCGGAACACCAGCCTTCATGCATTCCGAGGACAGCCACCCAGTTTGCGAGGTCGAACTCCTTTAGTGGATAAGGGGCAGGAACTTTGGCCTCAAATCCATAGCTGCGTGCCCGACGTTCGATGTCACGCCACATGTAATCCGCCTTTACCTGCTTTGTTGGAGGAAAAGGCACATTGTCCATTTCGAGCATTATCTTTCGTACACTGAAAGGTTGCCAGGAAAAATTGACTTCAAATTTTTGTTCAACTTCTTTGAGGCGTGTAACCGAAAGATAGGTGTAGGTGCTGCCGATGGAGAACCAGAATTCTATTTCTTTCATGGATTTAATTTTATTGAAGTTTAATATTTACATTTAGTCAGTTCAACGATGTAATTTCTGAGCGAATCGTAACATTCAAATTATGAAGTGTCAACAAATTAACAACCGGTATTTTGACCTCTTTACAAGCTGTTATTCCAAAACTGTTCCCACGATTTGGGGGTTTCCTCGTAAAAATGAATCTGCATCCATTTCCTGTTTGCCTTCCGGTTTAAGACGCAAGATTCGCAAACCTCCGGTACGTGTGCCCACGGTCAATTCCGGATAAACTTTTCCCGACTCAAAGCTTTCATTCACTACTTCAACTTTTGTCAACTGAATCCTGCGTTTGTTTTCATTTTTTCCGGATATGCTATAAAAAGTAAAAATTCCTGGCCATGGTGTAAATGCCCGTAATTTACGTTCAATTTCGCGGGCCGTTTCTTCAGTCCAGCGTACTCGACCTTCATCTTTTTTGATGATTCTACAGTAAGTTGCCTCCCCCTCATTTTGCTCTGAAGTGGTGAAATTATCTTCAAGCAATTTTGGTAAAGTATTGCGAATAAGCTGTCCTCCAATTTCTGCCAGCCTGCTTCCGAGTAACGGAGTTGTGTCATCCGGACGAATGCTTTCGGGGTAGGAAGCGGCAACCAGGGGGCCTGCATCAAGTTTCAAAACAATTTTTTGTAAAGATACACCCGTTGTTTCAAGTCCGGAAGTAATTGCCGCCTGTACCGGAGAGGCTCCACGCAATTTCGGCAAAAAAGAGAAATGCAGATTGAAACAGTCGATCCTGGGAATCTCTAAAAAAGAATGTGGTAAAATTTGTCCATAAGCACATACTATAATCAGTTCCGGAGCTAATGATCTCACCAATTCCAGTGTTTCCGGATTTCCCGCTTTTTCCGGAGAATGAACAGGCAATTTTTGAGTTTGTGAAAATTGCTTTATGGATGACGGAGTCAGAACCCGCTTGCGTCCAAACGGCCTGTCCGGCTGAGTAAAAACGGCGCTGATTTCTGATCCGGAATCCAAAACTGCCTGTAAAGAAGGGATTGCCCATTCCGGTGTTCCCATGAAAATTATGCTCATTATTATTACACAGTAGAAATGATAAATTATAATTTAGCTGATAACACTATAGTTTAACTTGCTTTGCAAGTGATTTGGGATTAAAGTTCGTTTAGTTAATTTTATTAAAGTGGCCCCTTTTATTTTGATGCTGAGCTGTGGAAAAATTAAATCTCGAAAATCCATTGGATCCAAAAACATCTAAAAAGGTTTCTGAAAAAGAAACTCCTGCAATGCTTTATGACCAGATGCTGAAGCGTGGTGAAGAGTTGCTGGAAAAGCCTTTGCAGGGCGGTGGTGAATCACGGGTTCGTGTTCAGCACAGCAAGGGGCGGATGACAGTATGGGAGCGAATCAAAGTTTTGACTACAGCCGAAGCCCACATTACTTTTCAAAACTGGGGTGCGGAACTGGACGGTGCCGGAATTGTGACTGGAATTCTCAACATTGACGGACGCGATGTTGCGGTTTACGGACATGATTTTACCGTTCGTGCAGGTTCAATGGACGCAACAAACGGAAGCAAAATTGCGCGCCTTATTTTGATGGCGGGAGAGCACGGTATTCCATTAATTGGTATGAATGATTCCGCAGGAGCTTATGTGCCGGCTGGTGTGGGAGGGCTTGACGGATATTCGGAAGCATTTTCGGCCATGCGTAAAATAAGCGGTATAGTACCTTCGATCCTGCTGATGTTTGGCTACAATGCCGGAGGAGGAGCATATCTGCCGCGGCAGGGTTCCTTCTTGATACAGCCTGAAAATACCTTTTTTGGTTTAACCGGCCCGGACGTTGTACGTGAGGCGCTTGGTGAAGATATTACTGCCGATGATTTGGGAGGTCCGAAAGTTCACAGTAAAAGCGGTGTGGTTGACTTGACTGCTCCGGATGAATTGGGAGCATTGCGCACTGCTTTGAGACTTTTGCGTTATCTGCCTGACAATAATTACACAGCGCCTCCTTTTCGTGCAACCTCTTTATCAATGGACGAGTATGTCGAAGAGGAAGCAATTCTGCTCCACAAAACATTCACCAATCCAGTTACTGGTTTCAACACGCCTTTTGATATGAGACTGTTTTTGCAGCAGCTTGTTGATTATGGAGATTATTTTGAATTTCAGGAAGTCAGGGCAAAACAACTGACCACGGCATTTGGCAGAATGGGTGGCAATGTAGTTGGTTTCATTGCCAACAACAGCGCTTTTGCTTCCGGAAACATCGACACAGAATCCTCCAGAAAAGGTGCAAAATTTATTCGATTTTGCAACCTCTACAACATTCCGGTTATTTTTCTTGAAGATGTCAGTGGCTATGCTCCGGGCTCTGAGCAGGAACGTGCGGGAGTCGTTCAGGCAGGTCGGGAACTACTGGATGCAATCGTGGATTTGCGCGTACCCAGACTGACGCTGATAGTCAGGAATGCTTTTGGAGGGGCATACTGTGCCTGGAACAGTTATCACGTTGGCGGTGATTTTGTTTTTGCCCTGCCAAGTGCAAGAATTGCTGTGATGGGTCCGGCTGGAAGACAGTATGTTTACAAAGATGAATTTCGAGAAATTCTGAAAAATTTTCAGCAAAGTCTTGATTCCGGAGTGGAGGAACATGAAGCTGCAATTGTTCGAGATAAGGCAATGGCAAAACTGACTTTACGTTATGAGAGGGAATTACTCAATCCGGAAGAAGCTCTGCGGCTTGGTTCTGTTTCCAGTATTGTAATGCCCGGGCACAGCCGAAAGGTTTTGGGCAACGCACTGTGTTATCTCCTGCGTCATTATCAACCTAGCGCTATGGGCGGACCGCAAAGGGAATAGCCGAAACAGCTTGAAAAATCAAACAAAAAGTGTATCCTGATTTGTTTGAATCTGTTTGTCTTTCTACAGTTTAAATTACATCTTTCATTTTATATGCTTAAATTTCTTGGTAAAAAAGGCCGTACACTGGTTATTCTTATTTTGCTGGGCACACTGCTGGGAATAATTTTGTTTTTGAATAAAATTCTTTTTCCTTTTCTACTGGCAAGTTTTCTGGCATACGTACTTGCTCCGGTGATTGACAATCTTCACCAGAGAAAAATCCGTTCGCACAGTATTTCTCGTGGAGGTGCAGTCCTGCTAGTTTATTTTGTAATTTTAGTCGTACTTATTGGTGGCGGAAGTTATGTGGTGCCCAAAGTCTCTGCAGAAATGGGTTCCATGATTCAAGAATTTCCCAAAGCTGTGACGAAAATATCAAAAAAATGGGGGCCGGTTTTAGATGAAAAAATAAGCAGTATTGCCTCTCTTTTTCCTGAACCTGATGAAGTGGAACCGCTGCCGGTTATTGAAAAGATTGAAGATAAAAATCAATCCACAGAAATTTGGACGGAAAACGGAGAATTGCTGAAAATTCTGGATAGTTACACTTATGAAATCAAGGGTCTTGACTCAGATCGAATCGAGATAGTTCCGCATCGTAAGTCAGGCCGCGAAAGTGGAATTGAAGAAAAACCCAATGTTCCATTAGATATGCAAACTCAATTATCTCTTTTGGCAGAGGAAGGTGTGGACAAGCTGAAAGCCAATATGGTCCGCTTTCTCGGACTTGGCCGCCAACTGATTTCACAAGTGGTTGGCTCAGTTTTTACACTGTTTTTAACTTTTATGGTTGCAGCATTTATCTTGGTGGATACCGAACGTACTCTTTCTTTCTGGCGTTCTCTTGTGCCTTTGCAGTATCATACACGTTACAGTGATCTGCTCAAAAGTCTGGATAAAGGATTAAATGGAGTGGTACGAGGTCAACTGATTATTTGCCTGGTTAATGGGATTTTGACATTTATCGGTTTGATGATAATTGGAGTCCCCTTCGCTTTCACACTTGGCCTTGTGGCCATGGTTTTTTCATTAATTCCCATCTTCGGCACGATCCTTTCGAGTATACCAATTGTAATCATGGGACTGACAATTTCATTAAGTACGGGACTGCTGGGGCTTCTATGGATTTTAATAATTCATTTTATTGAAGGAAATTTTCTCAATCCAAAAATCATGGGTACCGCGGCACAAATTCATCCTGCTCTGATTGTTTTTGCCCTGGTTACCGGAGAACATATGGCCGGAATAGCAGGGGCACTGTTGGCTGTACCTGTTTACTCCATTCTGCAAACTTTTTTCTTCTTCCTTAAATCAATGGTAGAGGAACTGGAAAAGGAACCCGCAGTCGCAGAAAAAGTTGTTTAAAAAGTCCATTAATTTTTTCCCCTTTCAAAAGCCGGATGTCTGAATATCTCAAATTTGCGCATGAACTTGCAGATGCGTCAGGAAAAGTAATTCGGAAATATTTTCGTTCAAAAATGACTGTTGAAAATAAGGCCGACGACAGTCCGGTTACTGTTGCAGATCGTCTGACCGAAACAATTATGCGCGAGATGATTTCAAAAAAATTTCCTGATCATGATATTCTCGGCGAAGAACACGGTTATCAACCAACAGGAAGCAGATGGAAATGGGTGCTGGATCCTATTGATGGAACACGCAGTTTTGTGGCCGGAATGCCAATATTTGGAACGTTGATTTGTCTGCTGGAACAGGAAATTCCGCAAATTGGAATGATTGATATACCAATTCTTAAGGAACGCTGGTGCGGATTGAGGAAAAAAGAAAGTATATTTTATCCTAATCAGCCTGACGGAAAACCGCTTGCCTGCAAAGTTTCCAATCAGCAAAAAATCGAACAGTCCATTCTTTACAGCGCAGACCCGGCGATGTTCAACAACGCTCAAAAACCGTACTTTGATCAGATTGCGGCACAGGCAAAACTGGTACGATTCGGTGGAGATTGCTACAGCTATGGATTGTTGGCTTCCGGACACATAGATTTGGTAGTTGAGGCAGATCTCAAAAATTATGATGTAATGGCACTTGTTCCGGTAGTCGAATCAGCGGGAGGATTGATCAGCGACTGGAATGGTAACAGCTCTTTTGATGACGAATGGGATGGTTGCCTGGTTGCGACTGCATCTCCGGAATTACACAAGCAGGCCTTGGGTCTGCTTAAAACTGCTTAACCTTGTTTCAAAAAATAATATGCATATTTCACGATTCCCACGACTTCATTTTGCGCACCTGCCGACTCCTCTCGAACCACTCAAAAACTTGAGTAAACTACTTGGCGGTCCACAGCTTTTTATTAAACGCGATGACTGTACCGGTCTTGCTACTGGAGGAAACAAAACACGTAAATTGGAATTTCTGCTGGGGGAGGCACTGCAAAAAAATGCAGACACAATTATTACTCAAGGCGCAACACAATCAAATCATGTTCGGCAGACTGCAGCAATTTGCTCAAAATTAGATTTACGCTGCGAAATTTTGCTGGAACACCGTACAGGCAGCAAAGATCCGGACTATCTTGAAAACGGGAATGTTTTGCTGGATCGACTTTTTGGTGCAAATATACTTTCTGTTCCAGCCGGAACTGATATGGATGCTGCCATGGAAGAAACGGCTGCTGAAATAAGAAAAAACGGCGGCAATCCCTATATTATTCCCGGCGGCGGTTCGAGTCCGACCGGTGCGCTGGGTTATGTAAATTGTGCCATGGAACTAGTGGGACAAGCTAATGATCGTAGTTTAAGGATTGATCATCTGGTTACTGCTACCGGGAGTGCCGGAACACAGGCCGGACTTTTGGCAGGCCTGGAAGGAACGCGCAGTGGTATTCCGGTTTTGGGAATTTGTGTAAATGCAGACAAAGAAACTCAGGAGGTAAAAGTATTTGCGCTGGCCGAAAAAACTGCAGAATTTCTCGGAATTCCCGGCAGTATAAAACGTGAATCAGTTGTTGCGAATGGTGACTACGTCGGTCCTGGTTACGGATTGTCGACAGATGGAATGATTGAAGCCGTGCAGCTACTGGCTCGTGAAGAAGGGATTCTGCTGGATCCGGTTTATTCCGGAAAAGGGATGGCAGGTCTGATTGATCTTGTACGAAAAGGTAAATATCGTAAAGACGAAAACATAGTCTTTCTACACACCGGTGGCTCGGCGGGTTTGTTTGCCTATCGAAAAACTTTTACTGAATGAAGTAAGATTTGTCCGGAGCTTGATTTAGAGTGATTCGTGATCCAGCCGGTTCATGCCGTTAAAAGCTGCAATACGGTATGCTTCATCAAGTGTTGGGGAGTTAAAAACTGTGTTCATGAAATATTGTATTGTACCTTCATAAAACATCACTGAATGTCCCAGGTGAATCAATTCTGAGGCGTGCGGTCCAATGATGTGGATCCCCAGTATTTTGAGTGTTTCCGGATCAAAGAGCAGTTTGAGAATTCCCTCTTCTTCTCCCATAATGTGGGCGCGGGAAATTTCTTTAAAATGAGCAATACCGATTTCGTAAGGAATGCAGGCATCAGTCAATTCTTCTTCCGTTTTTCCCACCATAGAAACTGCCGGAATTGTCCAAATACCTAATGGTAAATCCTTGGGCATTTTTTCAGATTCAAGTTGACCAAAAGCGTGCAAAACGGCAATCCGGGCCTGGGACATGGAGGTGGATGCCAGACTCGGAAAACCAATCACATCTCCAACCGCAAATATATTAGGTTGAGTTGTCTGGAAATTTTCATTGGTTTTGATTAATCCGTTATTACCCAACTCTACTCCTACTTTATCCAGATTCAGACCACCGGAATTAGCAAAACGCCCTGCTGCCACCAGAACTGTAGAGCAGGGTAAAATTTTCTGGCTTTCCAGTTTTACATGTATTTCATCTGTATTGATTTTTTCTATGCGCTCAACATTTTCTCCCAGACGCAAAGTAACACGCTGGTTACGCATCTGGTACATTAAATTTTCTGCAATTTGACGATCTACAAAGGGCAGTATATTACGGTCACGTGCAATGAGATTAACTCGAATACCTATTTTTGAAAAAATAGAAGCGTACTCACAGCCGATTACCCCGGCACCAATGATAGTTACTTTTTTGGGCAGATGTTTGATGTCAAGAATGGTGTCTGAATCAAAGACGCATTCGTTGTCAAAAGGAGCCCATTTTGGTCTTCGTGGAGATGATCCAGTGGCGATAATCGTATAGTCGGCAGTAATTTCATATTTTTCGCTGCTGTCTGCAGGAGTGATTTCCAGCATGGTTGCAGACTGGAAGCGTGGTATTCCTTCGATAACCGTGATCTGATTTTTTTCAAAGTTGCGACGTAAGGAATTCTCCTGATCCTGGATCACAATTTCTTTACGGTACATCAACTCCCGGGTGGTCAAATTTTCTTTAAATCTAATGTCAATTCCGTGTGTTTGCTGACGCAGCAGTGCTAAATGCATTACCGTTTCTCTAAGAGATTTGGAGGGAATTGTGCCTGTGTGAAGTGAGGCTCCACCCAGATGCGGTGATTTATCAATCAGTGCAACTTGTTTTTTAAGTTTACTGGCCTGCAAGGCGGCCTTTTCTCCAGCTGGTCCGGATCCGATAACAACTATATCGTAATGATGAATTTCCTGCATTTATTCCCTTTTATTTTTTTGGATATTTGTTAACAAATCGTAGCTGAAAAGTTCTAATAAGTTTTTCTATTCCAGCATGAGTCAGTTACAATGGCAACAAACTACAATAATGTTCTCACGCTGAAGTCAAATCCGGGCGTTTTTGTAAAAACCTGTCCAGTCCGTTAGTATCTTCGCCGGCATTTTTTAAACGCAGGATTCCTTCTTCAAGCACCGATTGTTCTGCTGCAATAGAAAGACGTAGAAAGTGTTTCCCATCTGCACCAATTTTTCCGAAGGATTTGCGGTCCAAAACTGCAATCTGATGTTCATAGAGTGCAAACATTTGGAAGATGTTTGCCGGAGAACTTTGCTCTTCTGCCGAAAGGCTGTGGTGTTTTTCAATCAGGCCTAAATTTTCACAGATTCCTGAAATATTTGGGAACAAGTAAAATGCCCCTCCTGGTTTTTGACAGCTAATCCCCGGAATTTCATTTATTTGCTGCAAAATCAAATTTCTGCGTGATTCAAAAGTCTCTACCATTTTTTTCACGGACTGCTTTGAAAGCGGACTTTCCAGAGCAACTCTGGCAGCTTCCTGATTGTAGGGCGGAACGCAGGAGAAATAATTGATGTTCAGTCTTTTAAAAACCTCTGCCTCTTCAACTGTTGGAAAAACTGCATAGCCGATTCTCCCACCGGTCCAGGCATAAGTTTTTGAAAAACCACTGGCAATTATTGTGCGTTCTGTCATTTCCGGTATTGAGGAAATGGAGTGGTGTTGTTGACCGTCAAAAATAATCTTTTCGTAAATTTCATCTGAATAAATTCGAACATCCGGCTGGCAACGCTCCAAAATTATTCGAGCCGTTTCTTCAAGCAGGGATTTTGAGGCAACTCCACCAGTTGGATTGGATGGATAATTGATGTAAATTAATTTTGTTTTGGCTGTTATTTTGTGAGCTAGATCTGCAGGAGAAAAAGTAAAATTCTCAGATTCATCAAGATGCAGAGGGACCGGAATCGCATTGACATAACGGATGAACGATTCATAAATCGGAAATCCGGGACTTGGATAAATCACCTCGTCTCCAGGATTGCAGTAAACCTGCTGCGCAAAACCAATTGAAGGTTTACCTCCCGGAAAGACAACCACCTGTTCCGGATTTGTTTGCAGTCCTCGTGTTTCGTTGACCTGATTGCTGATTGCTGTTCGTAAAGAAAGCAGGCCTTTGGGATCACAATAATGTGTATTATCAAGATCCAACTGCCGCTTTATTTCATCCTTTATATGTTTTGGTACAGAAAAATCCGGTTCTCCCAAATTCAATTTTATCACCGCTCCTTTTTGCTGTTCTACACGAACAATATGCGGCCCAATTTTGAATGCGTTTTCTGTGTCGATCCATGAGTTTCGTTCTGCAAATAAATTCATTTGTTGTCCGGTTGTTAATTTAGAGGTTAAGGTTTTTCTCTGAAAATTTGTTCTGTTTTGTTAAACACATTACGTCCAAAACAAAAAACTGTGCAGACTACAAACAGGAACTGCAGACAAAATCCAATGAAAACCTGGTCGATCAGCAACAGTGGTTCAATTAGCTGGAAATTGGCAAAAGCTGGTGAAAATTCTGCTACTACAAAAGTCAATGAACCAAAGACCACAATCAGTTCCATTTTCTCACGGAAAAAAACCAGGAATAAAGGTAGAATTACCAGAGTATTTAGAATACCTTGTCCCCACAAAAGAAGGATTTTTGATTGTGCCGACAGAGCCGGTAATGCTAAAAACTCTTCTATACGCCCTAACCAGAATGGTGCAGAAAAACTCTCGTTAAATGTGATTTGAAAAACCAAAAATAAGAGTGCGTAAATTAAACCGCAGCCGAGCAGTTTTAGCAGCATGGAGATGCTGATCTCTTTCTGTAATCTGCGCCGGAGAAAATTGAGGCCGATGACCTGATGCTGAGAAGGGATCAATAGAGTTGCTAAAATACCGACTGTTAATGACGCAATTACTTCTGGAATTAACAACAGCCAAAAAGTATTATCAAATGGAATACCCCAAACAAGGCGTTTCAATATTTGCCCAAATGGGCCAAATGTCATTAAAAAAATTGAAAAAAAGACAATTGAGGTCGTCCATTTCCAATAGATCATATTTGTTACAGGACGTAAGGTAAAACCAAGTAACACTCCTGCAAGGAACTGGTAGGTGAAATCCTGAGCAATAGCCAATTCTGTATCAAGTGCACGCAGAGAAAACATTTTTGCAATCGCATATCCTGCACCTAGTGCAGTTGGCGCCACATATTTTCCAAGTCCGGAAGATAACATCAGCAAATGTTCAGTTTATTAATTTGAATATTTTTGGAAATAGGCTTTGTAATGGAGTATCATTATTTTATTGTTGGCACCAACGTAAATAAAGAAAGATGATTTCAAAATCAATTATATTAAAGCCGCGTACTTTAGTCTCCAGAGCTAAAAAATTAAATCTGGGAAAGCCGTGCCTGATGGGAATCCTGAATTCCACTCCGGATTCATTTTCTGACCGCTCTCGTTTTTTCAAGCTTGACGATGCATTGGAACAAGCCCGAAAAATGATTAATGACGGCGCAGACTGGCTTGACATTGGCGGCGAATCTTCTGGTCCGGACAGTCAGGATGTGCCATTGGACGAAGAACTTCAGCGTGTAATTCCTCTCATTCAAAAAGTTCGCATGGAAAGCGACATTTGGATTTCAGTGGACACCTGGAAAGCAAAAGTTGCACGTCAATCTCTGGAAGCCGGTGCAGACGCGATCAATGATGTGACTGCTCTGCGAGGGGATCCTGAACTGGCCAAAGTTGTTAAGGAATTTCAGGTGCCACTGGTAATCATGTACTCCAAAGACGCAACACCGCGAACAACCGGACAGCAACCAGATTACGAGGATGTGATGGACACCATCAAGAGTTTTTTCAGAGAACGTCTTCAGTTTGCTGAGTCTAATGGCATTCTGAATAAACAAATTGTGCTGGATCCCGGCATGGGGTTTTTTATCAGCGGTACTCCAAAATACAGTTTTGAAATCATCCGGAGAATTTCAGAACTTCATGAATTCGATTTGCCTTTGCTGGTCGGACCTTCCAGGAAATCGTTTCTTGCCGGTGTTACTCCGGGACGCACCTTAAATTTTTCAGAGCGGGACATCCCCGCTGCAGTCGTTTCCAGCATTGCTCTCTGGCAGGGAGTTTCAATGCTGCGTTTTCATGAAGTAGAGCAGGGACGCCTGCTTATCGATACAATTGAGGCTTTAAAAAGCAGCGCATGAATGTTATAAACTAGAAAGTCCGTTGGTAAGAAATATTTCCTCCATCCCAAAAATCGTTAAAAAAGTCGTCTATATTCCAACTGGTTGTGAACATCAACGCAGAGTTGTTGCTCAGATACCGGAATTCCTTGCTAACCCGGAGCTTGGCTTCATGTTTGCGGCGTGTTTTGTCCGTCCTTGCTGCGTTTAGATAATCCGTGACTTTATCGGTGTCTCCTACATACAGTCCATATTCCCAAAACCTGTCCGTTGCAGTTTGGTGACGGAGGATTCCGTAAAGCTGCAAGGTCCACAAATGGAAATCGTAACTGTCGTAGTCAAGATCGAGTTGACGAAAATAATTGCGAAAGTGATCCTCTCGCAGACCTAATGTTCCGTGCATCGTTGTACTCAGCGGATGAAGCCAATAAAAATCTGCAGAGCTGTAAAGCATTTGCTGCTCACGATTATCAGGTGAGGCTGTTTCAGTGGACTGTGTTGTCTCCCGGCGTTTGCGGATATCAAAGCTGCGCCAGCTAAGCCCGGCAATCCGTTGGTGTCCATAGTGATAATCGAGCACAGCACTGCTGTCTTTGCCATTGTATGTGAATGTCAGGCTCTGCTTCGGAAAAACTTGTTTGAAAGGTTTATCTAATACATAACTGAAGCGTGCACGCCAATTTTTCCAGTTGAATGAACCTTCCAGATTATTTTCCATTGGATGTGGAGAATAGTACGAATTATCGTAAAAATTCTTTTCATTGTAAAACAGATCCTGAAACAACTGTTGGAAACGCAGGAAATTCCAAGGACGTTTTCCCAGCGTGATGCTTGCACCCTGATCTGCCTTTCGCTTATCATATTCCGGCATTCCAAGCAGGGAAAAGGCTGCCCACTCAATCGGACGCCATTCAACTTCGACCAGATAACGGAAAGGTTTTATTTCATAAAATTCTTCCTGCCATGCACGAAAAAAAACAGTAGTTTCGTCTGACAATGCGTGGGGCAAGCGTACCTCAAGGTGAGAATAAAGCAGGTCCAGTCCCATACTTCCGCCGGCCAGCCTCCAACCTCCGGGACTTTCAAACCACTCATCTTCTTTTAATTTATGAAATTGATAGGACTTAATATCAAGAAAATTTTCCTGATTGAGGTAGGAATGATGAATTTCTGAAGCATCATCGAATGCCTGTACTTTTGAGGAGCCTGGTCCGGATAATAAACTGAAAGAGACCATAATCAAAAAAGCAAAAGTTGAAAATTTCTGCAGTCTGTAAATGACCATCTTTTTCATGCCCCTCAGTTTTGCCCGGTATGCTCCTGTTCCAACTTGGCCCATGTGTCCCGCAGGGTTACTGTCCGGTTAAAGACTAAAGCTCCCGGTCGGGACTCTTTTGAATCTACACAAAAATAACCAACACGTTCAAACTGATAAACATCTGCAGGTTTGGCTTTCAGTAATCCAGGTTCGACACGGCAGGATGTTACGGTCTCAATGGAATCCGGATTTAGGTCATTGAGAAAATTACCACCCGGATCATCACTCCCCGGCGAAGGATTAACGAACAGTCGGTCATACAATCGAACTTCAACAGGTACAGAATGCTGAATTGAGGCCCAATGGATGATACCCTTTACCTTGCGTCCTTCAGCTTTTGCTCCGGATCTAGTGGCCTGGTCGTATGTACAGTGGAGTTCGCGCACTTTGCCGTCACTGTCGGAAATAACTTCTTCGCAGCGAATGACGTATGCAAAACGCAGCCGCACTTCTTTTCCAGGAGCGAGCCGGAAATATTTGGCTGGTGGGTCTATACGAAAATCGTCATGGTCAATGTAAATTTCCCTTGTAAAAGGGACTTTGCGTGTTCCCATTTCCGGGTTTTTAGGATGCCGTGACGGTTCAAATTCTTCCGTTTTATCTTCCGGATAATTTGTAATGACAACTTTCAAGGGGCGTAAAACAGCCATTGCACGTGGGGCAGTTTTGTCCAGTTCTTCACGTGCACTGTCTTCAAGAACGCTCATCTCAATGTTGTTTTCGCTTTTCGAAATTCCGATTCGCTCACAAAACAGGCGGATTGCCGAAGGGGGATAACCACGGCGGCGTAATCCGGAAAGAGTTAACATGCGGGGATCATCCCAACCGTTAACATGCCCCTCCTCTACTAGTTGAATTAACCGACGTTTGCTCAAGACTGTATAACGTAGATTGAGTCGCGAAAATTCAATTTGCCTGGGAAGGCACGGCGCACTCACCTCAGCCAAAATCCATTCGTACAAAGGCCGATGGTCCTCAAATTCAAGTGTGCAAAGCGAATGGGTTACACCTTCCAGTGCATCCGACAAGCCATGTGTAAAATCATAAAGCGGATAAATACACCATTGATCAGCTGTACGCTGATGTGAGATTTTGCGGATTCTGTAAAGGACAGGATCACGGAGATTTATATTCGGTGAAGCCATGTCAATTTTAGCTCGTAAAACATGAGTACCGTCTTCAAACTCACCGCCGCGCATTTTCCTGAAGAGTGTTAAATTGTTTTCAACGCTTCTCTCCCTGAAAGGACTGTTCTTTCCTGGTTCCGTCAGTGTTCCACGGAGTTCTCGGATTTCATCTGCATTCTGGCTTTCAACGTAGGCTTTCCCCTTTTTGATCAGTTCTTCGGCAAATAAATAAAGCTGTTCAAAATAATCTGATGCATGAGTAAGACTCTCACCCCAGTCAAATCCCAACCAACGCACGTCCCGTAAAATCCCTTCGACATATTCATCATCCTCTTTGACCGGATTGGTGTCATCAAAGCGCATGAAGCATTTACCGTCAAACTCGTTTGCAATACCAAAATTCAGGCATATTGATTTTGCATGGCCAATGTGTAAGTGCCCATTTGGTTCAGGTGGAAAACGGGTAACAATGTGCTGATGTTTCCCTGAATCCAAGTCTCCACTGATGATGTTGCGGATAAAATCTGTTGCAGGTGCGGGAGTAGAATTTTTGTCTGACATGTTTGGTTAAAAAATTATTTGATGTTTTGATAGACAAACTCGTAGGAAGTTGTCATTCTCGCAAAAGCGGAAACCAGGAACTTGAACGTATCTTAAATAATAGATTATCTCTGTCGCTGGATTGACTGACAAGTGTGATATTTTGATTATTTATGTCTGCATTTGATTGATTAGCCGTATCTTTCTCAGACTGCGTATCCCACTGCATTCCTGGCCAGTCCATCATGAAGGTTAAGCATCTTTTCACGCCAGGAGTAACAGAATCATCGGCATTAAGTAGAGAAAATTCTGAAATACAACGTGCCCACTGAAATGCTCCAAAAACAATATAATCAGAAAAGCCCGGAGTTTCTCCTGCAACAAAATCCTGTTTTTTGAGTGTTGTCCTTAATGGATTCAGTAATTTTTGAAATCGCGGCAAACGCTCATCGCGGTTTATTACAATTTCTTCCAGTGCTTTGCCAAAGAGTTTTTCACGGCTTTCCCGAAAATAATTTTGATCTTTCTGAGCCAGATTATTGTAAATGTCCATTACCAGTAACTGCAGTAATTCCGGATGTAAAACTGTCTCAACCCAAAATTTTATGAAAAGCACTTCACCATGATCGAGTTTCAATGAAGGCGTATCCGGATATTCCGTTTCCAGGTATTTTGCAATTTCCCATGAATCTGAAATAGTATTTTCAGCATCAATCAAAACCGGTACTCTCTCCTGTCCAGAAAAACTAATTGCTTCTTTTTCAGTAAAATGCCAGGGCAGGCTCTCAACTTCGAGTCCCTTGTGTGCCAGAGCCATGCGTGCCCGCCAGCAATAAGGACTGAATCTTCTATTTTCATCTGCACCTGCCAATTCATATAATTTTTTCATAAAGTTTCCTGGTTGATTCCTGTAATAAAATAAAAAATTTTAACTTAATTGGAGTCAAGTGCTGCTAAAAATAATCAGTGATGAAAAAGTCGTATTCCGGAAAAGGCCATCACCATTTCATATTCATCCGATGCAGAAATCACTTCTTCATCTCGGTTGCTGCCTCCGGGCTGAACTATAAAGTTTACACCACGTTTTGAGGCCTGATCGATATTGTCACGAAAAGGAAAAAATGCGTCTGATGATAAACTTACTCCTTTAAGCTTGGCAAGCCATGCTGCTTTTTCTTCTTGAGGAAGAGCTTCTACCGGAGCACTAAACTGACTTTTCCAGGCCCGAAGCTCGGGGTCAGTCATTCCTCCATCTATGCAGAGAATGCGGGCATTTGTTCGTTCAACATTACTGACTTGTTCATGAAAGGGCAGATTCCGGACTTTAGGATGCTGTCGCATAAACCATGTTTCGGCTTTACTTCCGGCCAGTTTGGTGCAGTCCACCCGGCTTTGCTGACCTGCTCCAATGCCGATCATTTGTCCATCCAATGCATAAGCCACAGAATTTGACTGAGTATATTTTAGTGTAATTGAGGCCAAAATTAAATCGCGACGTGCCGCAGCTGACAGTTGCTTTTTTTTCGTTACAACTTCAGTTAATAAAGATTTTTCGTTGATTTTAACCGTGTTCCGCAATTGCGAAAAACCAACACCATAAACTTCTCTGAATTCAGTTTCTGGAGCTCTAAACTCTGTGTCTGCTAGCAAAATTAAGTACTTCCCGCCCTTTTTTTCTTTAAGCAGTTTTAGTGCATCGTCATCAAATCCAGGTGCAATGATACCGTCTGACACCATTTTCCTGATAAGCTCAGCAGTGTTAACATCGACTTTTCGGCTGAGCGAGATGAAATCACCAAAAGAAGATAAAGGATCTGCTCCACGTGCCCTGATATATGCAGTTGCCAGCTGTGAAAGTTCCAGATCTTTGCAGTCGTAAACTTCCTGTAAAATGTCATTCAGAGGCACACTGACGGCGGCTCCCGCCGGACTTACGTGTTTGAAAGAAGCTGCAGCCGGAAGCCCAAGAACTTCATCAAGTTCCTGTACCAACTGCCATGCGTTGAGTGCGTCCAGCAAATTGATGTAGCCCGGTTGACCGTTCAGTACAGAAAATGGCAGTTTGCGTCCTTCAAGTGAGTGAATTGCGGCAGGCTTTTGATGGGGATTGCAACCGTATTTGAGCTCAAATTGCTGCAAATAGTTTTGTTTTTTTGAAGTCATTAAATTCTTTGCTCTTTAAGTTGAAGGCGGGATCTGAATGCTGTCACTTAGATCGTAGCTCTTCAAACTCAAAGATTCAAGGATTCATTGATTCAGCAGGCGGGTAAGTAAATAAAGCTGAATTAGCAGCAGAGGGTCAGCAATAATCCAATTTAGCTGGGTATATTAAGTCAGGACTGACGGTCTCATATCCAGTTGGTTATTCCCAATTTGGAACTTCTGATTTGCCTGGTTTTGATTTTTTTTTCAAGGAGGTCTTTTTTGAAGTGGAAGGAGAGCTTTTTTTCAGTTCCTTCCGTTTAGAATCTGCTTCAGCAATTTTGGCTTCTCTTTCTTGTTCTTTCCTAACCGCTTCCAGTCGTTCCTGTGCTTTTCTCAAGCTCAACATATCCTGGTAGCGATTGAAATAGATATCTGCCAGGCGACTGTTAGACATTTTGTGGTGAGCAAGTGCCAAATTGTAATATGTGTCTGTTTGATTTGGAACAAGTGACTCTACACGTTTGAAGGAATCAATGGACTCACTGTAGTTGCCGATTTCATAGTAGGTTAGTCCAAGATTATAATGAAAATTAGGAGACTCACTGTCCAAACTGATTGCCTTCTGGTAGTTCCAAATTGCTACCTGGTAATCCCGATGTTTCAGGGCTTCGTTGCCCTCACTATAATAGCGTAATGCTGATTTATGGATTTGAACTTCATCTGTACAGGCTCCAATCATAAGCGGAAACAGGAGCAGCAGGAAAAATCGAGATTGAAGATTTATAGATTTAAGATACACTGGAAATTCAATATAAAACAGGGTGTACTCTAAATAATTCTAAAAAGCAAAATTATGTTAGTTTTGTTTGACTGGTGATCTCTGCAACCGTTCTCATTTTTGCTCAAGGATTGCATTATTGATCAGGAATGTTTCCCGTTTCCAATTTGTCGGAAATCAATCATGCATAATTCATACTCAACAACATACTGATGCAACGAAATTTGTTTCTGCTTTTATCGCTTTGTGGCTTCCTCTTATGGAAGACTCCTCTTCTGCCAGTACAGCCAGTCTTTGCTCAAGAACTGGATGAACAAATTGAAAAAGAAGTCAAAGCAGAAAAGGAGAGGCAGAAATTTATTGAAGAAATGCAAACCTTGCTGGATGCAGCAATGAAATCTGGTTTTTCTGAAAAGGAAATCAGGGAGATTACCGTCACACGCAATGGAAAAGTGGTGCATATCTGGGATTTTTTGGAACAGGAAAAATTGCGTGAGAAAAAGGATGCACTTGCCAGAAAGAGTTCTATTCCACGTGACCGTTACTTAACAGTGATGGATATTGCAGATGAATTAGAAGGTGGGGAAACCAGAGATTTAGATGCCTTGAAAGAAAAAAGCATTTTTGTAGGAGCAGAAGAAAAATGAAGATTCTTGCAGTGTCTGGCGGTTCCGGCTGCGGGAAAACGCTTTTTACGAAATTGTTGGTTAAGCGTTTACCCAAATCGTCGGTGTTACCGTTGGACAGTTACTACAAAGACCGACCTGATAATATTCCACCTGAAGAATATGATTTTGACATTCCTCAAGCTTTCGATTTTGATTTGTATCATGAGCATCTGGATCGTTTGATTTCAGGCAAATCTATAAAGATGCCGCATTTTGGTTATGAATCAGGAAAACGAAAGACGAGCTTCTCTGAGATAGATCCAAGTGAGTATTTGATTATTGAAGGTCTGCATGTTTTGCTGCATTCCAGAGTCCGGGAAATGTTGTCTTATTCCTTCTACATGGAGTCGCCTTTGGATGTGGCAATTTGCAGGATGTGTCTGAGAGATATCAAAAATTTCGATGTAACTGCAGAGTACCGCCTTAATCAATATTTGAAGTTTGTACGGCCTGCCTATTTTAAATATATTATGCCGACAAAACAGTATGCAGATATAGTTATAAAAAATAATTACGATAGTCATCTTGATGAATTTGTTGGTGATTTTTTACTTAAGATGAAACTATAATTTTTTATATTGCTTAAGTTTGTGAACGAGAATTGTTTTCTTACTGTCTCCCCCTTCCACACTATTTAAAATAACCTGAATGGAACTGCTTAAACGATATTCTATCTCATTTGGAATTGCAGGAGTTCTGCTTTATTTTTTTACGATTTGGGTTGAGAAGCAACACGAGAGTAATATGCCTCACAATTTAACAGCAAAAATCGAGGAGATTGTGACGATTATTCTTCCTGTGAAACGCTATTTTGAAAAGTGTCTTGATTTAAGTGAATCTCAGGAACTTCAATATGGTTTTGATTCTCAGGCTCCATTGTCGTTTAATCTTCACTACCATCAGAAGGGTGAAATAAATTATACGTTTAAAGAGGACTCGATTGATGAACTGGAAAACACATTTCAGCCGGAAAAAAGGGGTTATTATTGTTTGCAATGGGGAAATTCCGGAAAAGAAAAGGTAGAAATGAATTATCATTTCAAGATTCTTAAACGGGCTTCAGTCAATGACTGAATGTGCAGACAATCGATTTTGAAAAGAATATTGTTAAATTGGAATAGTTGCGAGAGTGGTGGAATTGGTAGACACGCCAGATTTAGGATCTGGTGCCGAAAGGTGTGGGGGTTCGAGTCCCCCCTCTCGCACCATGTAAACCCAGTGATACCAAGGGGTGGAGAGCGGCGCTCCCAATTTGTCCGCAAATTTGTCCGCATTATCCGTACAACCTTTTAGAAATTGAAGCTCCAGTCTCAAGACTTTCCTCTCCACTAAGATGCGAATATCGCTCTGCACTTTTTGGGTTGTAGTGCAGATCCAGTTTGTGCCCACAGAAAGGAATTGTTTCAACCAGTTTTCCGGACAGATTATTATTAATTCTGATGACTACTGTTCCGTATTATC
>Ga0208063_1000086_pt1 | contig 28240 bp, 19 predicted proteins | sample DeeseametaMP0203_FD_184219 | JGI IMG/M metagenome (GOLD analysis project Ga0208063, IMG submission 184219) | Marine microbial communities from the Deep Atlantic Ocean - MP0203 (SPAdes) | ecosystem: Environmental > Aquatic > Marine > Oceanic | place: South of Cape Verde, Atlantic Ocean... | reverse complement strand
TACTGCAATCGAGCATCTAAAACATTATTTAGAGTTTGCAGAAAGAGGTCCTGTAGCACTTGCCGAAACAGTAAGAGCCGAGCACGGAGTTGATCAATTCGATAGTGATTTTGAACAAGCAGTGGCTAACGACTTGCGACAATTAGGCTGGAAGGTACAGACTCAGGTTGGTGTCAGTAAGTTCAGAGTTGATTTAGGTATTCTTCACCCAGACAAGCCCGGTTGTTATATTACGGGAGTAGAATGTGATGGGGCAACATATCACAGCTCACCAGCAGCTAGGGATAGAGATAGAGTAAGGCAAATTATACTCGAAGGCTTGGGTTGGAATATAGTTAGACTGTGGTCAACAGATTATTTTGTTGATGCTGAAACAGCTATTAAAAAACTTGATCTTAGGTTGAATGAAATACTTGAGCTTGAAAGAGAAAAAGATAGGCTGTTAGAAGCAGAAGCAGAAGCAGAAGCAGAAGCAGAAGCAGAAGCAGAAGCAGAAGCAGAAGCAGAAATGATCCATAAAGATCATGAGAACAATGCAATAGAGCAAGATGCCTTACCAAATAAAAATATCCTGTCAAAAAGCGTACCGCTCCGTGCAAGTGATGAGTTCGATTCAAATAATTACTTCAAGCCTGAATATAAAGCTCGTTTAGAAAAACTTGTGAAAGAAATTTTGAGAGAGAGGCCGGGGATAACATTGCATACTCTTGCCTTAGAAATTGCTAATTTACATGGATTAACTCGTACAAGTAAAAAGCAAGTCGACTATATTCGTGAGCTTATAACTCCATGGGCTGGAATCAAAGAAAATGAAGGCTATTCACCAACGATCTGGTTATCACCTGAGGATAAGTGTGAATTAATTCAATGGCGAGGCCTAAATGCGTTTGGATACGAGAGGAACTGGAAAGAGCTTGCGTATGAAGAAGCTTTGGGTTTAGCTATTTATGCTAAAACTAATAATAAATTAAATCCGATAGAAGAGATGTGCTCTGAATTGGGCCTAAAAAGAAAACATGAAACTACGATTAAGCAATTTGAGCTGTGGCTTTCGTTACTTGAATAGGTTTTATCTATTTCCAATGGATGTTTTGTAGCCAAAAAAATGTTCTTAAAAGTGAAGTGATAAATTTCTAGAAGTGACAATAATGGCGGTTGTTACGAGGTTAGAGTGGGCTACTCTTCAGGACCGGTTGATAACTATGTATAAAGCAATTAAGGTAAATCAAAGTTCAACTTGAATGTGCTTATTATTTGATGCCAGTAATAGAAAGAAATAAAGCAATCCAACATGAGTGAGGCGAATATTTGGATAACTTAGACGAACTAATTTCAGCACTAGAAACTCACCTCTTAAAGCCACAGAAATCAGAGAGGTGGTGTATGTACCGCTTAATTGCCCCAATAGTTGATTTTGCGAACACTTCAATTAATTTGGAACCGTACTTTGAGTTTAATCAGACTAGCGCGCATAGAACTTCTCAGTCTGTTGACATCGCATTACTTGATAATGAAAAGCCAGTCGTCATGATTGAAGCAAAGCGTGCAAATAGAAACATTGCAGCGGAGCAAATTGAGAAGTATTTAGAGGATGGCGTACGTGGCGCAGTTACTAATGGTTTTGATTGGATTTTGTGCCATAACAACTTCTATATTAATCACTCAATTTTGCATGGAGATATGAATAAAATCAATACTTCTTCACTTGAAAGCATTATTAATTTTATTAGAGGAAAAGAAAGCTACTCGGCTGATTGGTCTCGAGAACAGGCACATGTTGTATCTAATACAAAGACTGTTAGTCCTGTTAAATTGACCAAGGCAGTTAGAGTATCTAATACAGTCACTGTACCTAAAAGTCTAGAAGAGTGCCGTTTTGAGGCATCTAAATTAAGTAGAGCAACGCCAGAAGATTTAGCGTTTTTAGACTCACTTATTGACTCGATTAATCAAATGTATGGTGAACTGCCTTTGGGTTGTCGCTTTGAGTTTCGTTCATCAAGAGTGTCTTTCTTCAATGAATCAGTTTCTGAATCATCGACTCGGGTTGGTCGCATAGAGATAGGAAAAAAGAATCCTGACATAATAGTTTTAACCAGATTGGTGGCGCTTGCTAATAGATTAAACTCTATCGCCCCTCCAAGGCCACATGATAAAGGGCCGCATATGAGGCGTTATAGACCGACCGATATACCTGGATCAGTGAGCTTTGGACGAGAGTTAGGTGCGATAATTTTTTCTTCTAAAACAGAATGATATGTAGGTTTTCTAGGTGGCGTGCTCATATAGTATCAAAGTTGAGTACCTAAATAACATCTCACTTCCCGCAAGTGCACTGTATTCCCTAGCAACATGAAACCTAGCGCTGTCGAGCCGTTAAAAGTTGCGTTAGGTTTTTCTAACCAGTCTTTGGCCTGTGCTCTTTCAGAAAAGAGTACGCCTAAACTTTTATAAATACCAAGCAGATAAAAAATAGGTTCCAGCACATCACTAGTTAGTGTTGTTACGCTACCTCTTTTCCATCTCTCAAAGGTAAATTCATCAAGCTTACTGTAGTGTCCAATAAACTTTGGCTACGGTTTCAGAATAATTATATCTAATCTCAGGTTCATTCACCTCTTCAAATTGAACAGTTGTGTAGTAGCACAGTGATTTTGGTCATATTGTTAGAATCTTTGCTTCTTACACCTGATTCTTTCACCTCATCAAATAGAGCAGTAGAAATAGCACTTATATTAGGCGGTGTAGCATACTGTGACTATAGGCTTTTTAAAACTTCATTTTGTATCCCAAATTCTCCAGTTATCGACTGCTAAGCAAGTTTTAGCGATATGATCGTACTTATTGGCGAAACTATCATAAATAGCGTAACCCGTAGCCGCCATCACTGTTGTTGTATGAAGGTAATGTGGTAAGAGCTGCCAACCCAAATGTATGGATTTATTATGCCTAGAGGTGCTGCTGTTACTTTTAATATCTTCTTCAAAACATAGAGCTGTAAAAGCATGGCAGTTAAAATTAGTTATACTGTATTCATGCTTTTCTCCAATGTGCTTAAGCGCTTTATCTCCCGCTTTTCTAGAGCCGACAGCCGTAAAGCCTTTGCATGAAACATATATGTTGGTAGCTAAATTTTTTCCTTCTAGACGTTTCCTAAATTTTTTTGAGTTAACCTTTTCAACTAAACCATCACCATTAAGGTGGACTATTTCATTATTTCCGACATATATCCCTGAGTGCTCGCAGACCCCACCATACAGGTAACAAAATAAGATGCTACCAAAAGCAGGTTCACTTATATCAGTGATACTTCTTGTCCTATACCACTCCAAAGTGGGAGATACTGCGAATCTAAAGTAATTCAATTTATAGCCTCCTAATGGTTGTAACTTTACCTACTAATATATCCTTCGATATCATTAAAGCTGTTCATCCAAGTAGTATCTTACTTCACGCAAATTTCCGATTGTTCCTAGGATCATACAATTTAGTGCTGTAGAGCCATTAAAAGCTTCGTTTGGTTTATTTAACCATTCATTGGCTTGTGCTCTTTCAGGAAAGAGCATCCCTAAATTTTTATAAATACCAAGCACATAGGAAATACGCTCCAGCACATCACTGGTTAGTGTTGTTACGCTACCTCTTTTCCACCTCTCAAAGGTAAATTCATCAGGCGTACCGAGTAAAATACGCTGCTTAGCTTCATTCACATCCCATTCTTTCATAATGTTGAAGTATGTTTTTAATGCAATTTTAGCTGTCTCGGTTGATTTTAGATTCATACTCAAGAGTTTCGTTTTAATTCATGTACTGTGAATGATACACCTACTTATAGCTCAGTTATGACGAAGTCGCAGTAAAGTGATGTTAATTTTTCAAACTAGCTTACATATTAAGTTCATTCAGTCAGATTCAAGTCAGCCTATGTACCTAAAAAGTCTATTTTTTAATTTTTATTGACCTGCTTTTTAGGTCAGGATGAGTGTTTTTTTAGATTTAAATATTCTAAAACATTTCCTACTTATACTTTGTTGCTATTACCTTAATATATCAATTATTATTTTTCATGTGTAAATACACATGAAAAATAAGGGTTTTTTAGTTTTTTCTATCTTTTTTGAGTGTTAACTATGGTTTTAGATTGCAAACTGTTAAAAAGATCTGTTTTTTCTTGCGATATTGATATTTGACGTCATCATAAACTTAACTAAAGTTTAATTTTTGATGAGGGAATTAGGTATGGCTAAAAATATAAGACATACAAAAATAGATAATGCATATCGCAAAAATGACATGAGACGTAATTTAGAACGCTTCAGTCGATTTAATATATCAGGCTTATTTCCAACTACAAAAGATTCATCGCCTCATTTTTTTGAGTCATTCAATGAGGCACACTTTGCTGTGATGTTTGAGTTTGATCCAACTATTGTTTCAGTGAAAAGCCAACCATTTACCATAAAATATCTTGATGGAAAAAGTGTTAGAGTTTACACCCCAGATTACTCTATAACTGACTGTAATAATGTAACTAAGTTTATAGAGGTTAAAGTTTCAGAAGCCCTTGATGAAAAGCAAAATCGAAAGCATGGTTTGATAAAGAAAGCATTTAACGAACATGGGTTAGAGTTTCATGTCATGACAGAAAAGCACCTACCTTCACGATTAGCGTTATCAAATATGATGATGATTAAGAGAAATGCAACGGCACTTGGAGAAGTTAATTTTGACGCTTTAAATTATCTTTTAAATATATTGTCAGTGCCAACTTCACTCGCTACAGCAGTTAGTATTTGTGAAAGTTTAAACATAGACACTAACTTAATTTCATATTGCATTCTCCGTGGCTATTTGAAAATAGGGCTTTCATCTAATTTTTCTGGTGAAAGTGTTTTATTTAGCAATATTTATGAGGGTGAGTTATGTCCGGCATGATAATAGAAGGTATGAAATTAAGAGTTGATGAGCTCTTCTACGTTGTTGATGCTGTACAACAAAACTCACTCAGCAAGTTAATGTTTCTCTCACCATTAGATGCAGCACAAAAAAAAATAGGGGGTGCGAATGTAAAAGTGCTTTCTCATCAAGAGCTCACGAGAAAAATTAATAATAATGAAGCGAGCTTTTATGATCAAAGTACATCCCACTTAACAGGAGTACCATTTTTAAGTGATAAGCAAATTAAAGATCAAGAGATGTGGCATAGTTTTGTTGTAGATCACCTTGCTAGGCATTCAAAAAATTACACATCGAATGCGAATATTGACGAAAGTCGGATGTTATTTGACTGGAATAAATTTAATTCAAAGTGTTTCAGTAAAAGCACGTGTCAAGCAAAGGTGAAAGCTTACTTAGATTCAGATAAAGATCCTAGGAAACTAATAAATTACGACGCAGCTTCGTGCAACAAGGGTAAAAAGCGATTTACTCAAGAAACTGAAGATATCATCTATGATTTCTTTATGGATTACTATCTTGTTCGTAGTGACAAGACCGCAAAGTCTACGAATAAAATTTGTGATTTGATATGTATAAAAGTTAAGCAGCTCAATAAAGAAGATCCAGTTAAATACCCAAAGGTCCCGTCTAAATCCAGTATATACAGACGGCTCGCGGATATAGAGGCTGAGATGGTTATAAATAGGACGATTAGTAAGCAGAAACAAAAGGGTTTGCGCTATAAGTTAGGTAGGGAGTATATCGGTGAAGAACCATTAGAGCGAGTCGAAATGGATGCTGTTTACATCAACCTTGGCATTAAAAGTGAAACTAGGACTTATCTTGGCACGCTTGCTGTCATGTTTGCGATTGATACATGTACTCGCTGCATTGTTGGTTACTCTATAAAGGTAGGTAAGAAGGTTTCGGAATCATCTGATTTAGCAATTGAATGTTTAAAAAATATTGTAATGCCTAAAGAGAATATAGATTGGCCGTGTAATGGCATTCCCACCAAACTCTATTCCGATGCTACTACCGCAACCAAAGGTAATGGATACAAAATAATGGCATTAGGGCTCGGTATAATGCCATTGGTGACTGTATCTTATAGTCCATGGAGTAAACCATTTATTGAAAGTTTTTTCAGGACGTTGCGTCGAGAGTTTTTATCTAGGCTGCCGGGCTACTTGGGCTCTAAAACGCGTGTTAATAATGCACATTTAGAGCAGGGTGAAACGGCTGAACAACACGCTTCGATGACATTGCAGGAGTTTGACGAAGAACTTCAGAAATTTATAACACAGACATACCATACCTCTGGGCATGGCGGGCTAAACCAAAGAGCTCCAATTGACGTTTGGCAAAAGAAAGTAAGCGAAAACCCACTTCTTATATGTGAACCTAGTCCTAAATTTATACCTGAACATTTTCGTGGCGGTGTCAGCATGAATCACACGCTTTATAAGAATGGTTCTATTAAGTTGAAAAATGAACAATATGCAAACTCCGAACTCAAGGAGCTAAGTATGTCAGGTGTAGAAAAGGTTGATTGTTTTTACAGTGATATTGATACAAGAAGCATCGTTGTTAGGGCTGATAAGACGTTTGTAATTGTCCCGATACGAGCTAAGAGTCATCATGACGAAGTAGGTTTTCAGCAGGCTGAATTAGATGTTGCTCGCATTGGAAAATTTAATGATATTAGCTCATCACCTCGAAAACATTACTCTTATAAAAAGGTAACAAGGGGCTTAAATAATTTTCAAAAGATGAAAGCAAAGCAAGCTGAAAATAAAGAGCATGAAACAGGTCGTAAAAAACCAAATAAACTTAAGTTTGATAATACCAAATCGATCGACATGAATGACTCTAACGCCCGCGATCAAATTATGAATGCAGTAAGAGCAGCTGAGGCTGATGAATCTAAAAATTCAACAATGCCTGAATTTAATGTGGGTGATGAGTTATGAGTACAGCTTTTACCGAACACGGAGATAACACGCTCAAGACTAAAGCAAAGATGCTGACAGAAAAGACTTTTGTTTGTGCAAAAAACAAAGAAGAGCTCGATTTACTTTTATCCGAAGCAAGTAATGTTATTGAGCTTAATAGTGGCTGCTGTACGCTTATCGTTGGTGATTCGGGCTCGGGGAAAACGACGTTACTAAAAAAATTTAAGACTCGTTTTAATGAACAATACGCTAATACAGCACCCCCTACGAGCTCAGAGCAAGCATGTTATATACGTTCCCCATCTAATATGAGCCCATTAGACTTATATAGAGCCATTCTTAAAGGGTTTGGTGAGCCGGGTCTTATAGAAGGTACGGAGGTCCAATTACGCATCCGTATTGCTAAGCAAATGCAAACCAAGCGCTATCGAGTTTTATTGTTTGATGAGTTTCAGCAAGTGGTCGAAAAAGTAGGTATCAAGTCAGTTCGTCAAATAGCTGATTATTTAAAAGAGCTTGTTGATGAGCTTAATGTGTATTTAGTCTTTGCGGGTACATCAAAAGTCCAAAACCTTCTGTCAATTAACGAGCAGTTCGCTTCTAGGAACTCTCTTACAATCAAAAAGTCCCTTTTATCAGTATCTACCTTAAACAATTACAGAGTTTATGTGAGCTACTTACTTACCCTGAACGAAAATTTAAAATTCACTCGCATAGATTTTACGGACCCTCGAATAAATCTACCGCTTTTTGCAACGACTAACGGCGATTTGCGACAGCTTACTCAAGTGTTAAGCAAGGCTATTTTACATGCTGCTAAACGCCATAGAGACGAGATGCAATTAGGTGACTTGGTTCAAACATTTAGTCCCAAGCTAATCAAAGGTCGTACCCAAGTGAACCCATACCGCCAAAAGTTCATGATACTTAAAAAAGAGCTGGGGGTTCATTATGAAGTGTAAAATAGCGATTACGCCATACGGAGCTTGTGCTTTGATAGCTCATTTTTATGGCTTTGTAAGTGTTACTAAATTATTTAAGTCCAATCAAATGCATGTGCCTTTCGCTTGGAACTTTTATAAAACTGAGCACGTTGATTTGCTGTTTAGCATAGAGCAAATAAAACAAGATATTATAAAGTATAAGTTATTACAGGGCATTCAGTTCTCGGCGTTTCGCAGCTCTACCTCGCTTTCTAAACAATTAAAAGTGTGTGCTGAATGCTTTAAAGAAAATACCTTACATGATGTTAATTGGCAAAATGTCTCAACAACCATTTGTATCAAACATCAGGCTCCATTGATTAACGTTCTAAACGTGCTGTCTTGTGAGGAGAGTAAGCCACATTTAAAAGAGCCCCTATACTTATTTGAAAAGCATATTTTAAGTTTAGAGGATGTTGAAAGGCCTGCTTTTGAAAACGCACTTTTAAAATTTTCTGAGTCAGTTTTTCGACCTCTGGATTTTATTACTGCAAAGCTAAAGTTAGATAGAGTAAATATAAAGTTCTTGAGATTATTATTCGAAGACGCATACAAGCTTTTATGTTGTGTAGAGCTTGGTGATGTATGGGAAGGCTTGCTTTTAAAACATCGCAGACACCTAGAAGGAATGGGGCAACTTGTTACTCGGTTTGGGATAGATGAACTTCGAACGCAGATTAGCTCATTTAATATTAAAAAAGGTTTAACGTCACCAATTGAAGCAGAGAAAATTTTGCTGAAATATCATAATAATGACATTGATACTAACTTTTACAGTATCAAACATCGCTTCCATAAAGGAGTTAATATTAATCAATTAAGCTTTCAAGTAGATGGTGCGATGCTATCAAACTTCTTAGGGATAAAAATGAAGTCATTGACGTATATGGTAAAGAAAAATACGCTACCAGCATTAAGGTGTAGCATTCTGTCTGAAAGGTCATTTTTTGACCTTGAAGCTATCAAAAACATTATGTCTAAGACATATGAGCCAAGAAATGCTCAAGTACAAATCTTAGATAAATTTTATATAATTGATGACATCCCCCAAGATATCTATGATTTATTTGATTTAACCGTTGAGGAATTGGTTGATTATGCAATATCTGGAAAAGTTGAAGCTCAATTTAAAGTGAATAGCTCTTTGCGTTATGTAAACTCCTTGCATATATCTGAAATTGGACTTAAAGAAGTGCTTAAAAGTAAATGGCAGTCATTTAAGGATATGAAGCATAAAGATGTAATAAAAATTCTCAAGTTGGATCACAAAACGCTCCTTAAATTAATAAATGACGGTTTTCTCAAACTTACAAAAGATAAGAAGTTAATTGATGCTGACTCTATCCGACACTTTGTAAGTACTCACCTTGTATTGAATAGAACTGCAAATTTTGAAAGGTCACGTGATTGCGAGAAGCTAGTTAGAGATTGCTGCAAAGCTGAACCAGTTTGCTTACTTTACATGAATGCCTATTTAACTGATTTCGTAGTATACAAAAAGGAAAGTTTAAACGATTGCTGCTTGCGAAAGCTGGAGTCTAGATTCACATACTTTGGAAAACCCAAATTAGATTTATCTAAAATTGTGATTACTTATCAAACTAAACCTAGTTAGATGATGTCTAACTAGGCTAAGCCTATCGTTGGATTTAGTAACTAAAAAGCATTTACGGTAACTGCGAATAGTTCACAACCCCTCTGGAAAAACAATATTAGTAACGAATTGACTACCCCCCATCAATACTTCTCTCAAGGTAGGGCATAGAAATTTATTTTTATTCCCTGCTAATATAATTTATTATGGATATATCTTTAGAAGCTAGCTCAATTAGGGCTATTTTTTTCGCCTTAAATTTACCGGGAAAATTAGGTTTCGTATTTTAAATTTCTTCATTCCAGCGTTAATTGAGAAAATAGCTTAATTCCAGCATTGAATGGGAAATATTCCAAATTCCTATTGGAAATTCACTTATTAAATCCCCGCCGTATATAGTTCCCAATTCCAAGCTTGAATGAGAAAGAACATTTAAAAAATAAATAATAAAAATAACACCTTAAAAACAATAGGTTACAATTTGAGGCGTATAAGTGAATGCTGAGGGTGTTTGCAGTACTGTATAAAGTGTAGCAGCGTTATACAGTACTTAAGGGATGGCTATACAGTTATTTTAGTGTGTTTTACAGTGCTTAGCTGTTAGCTATACAGTAGTTAGTCATTTTTTGGGATTAAGTGGGCAAACTGAATTTGGTGGATTTGTTCATACAAACTGGCTGCATAGCACTGAGCGTCTTTAAGACGTTTGGTGTCGATATATTTTCTTAAATCATCTAAAGCAACGGTTGCCGGTTCATAGCCTTGGCTGCTGGCTAAACTCAGCCATGCTGCTGCGTGAAATACGCTTTTTGGTACGCCTTGGCCTTTGACAAAAAATAACCCTAAATAAAACTGGGCGCGATGATTTCCGGCCATTGCGGCAAGGCGCATCCACTTAGCTGCCAACGGTGCCTGGTTATGCTTTAAATAATACAGTGCTTTGTTAAGTGTTGTTTGCTCACTTACATCACTCTTGTTTTCAGCGCTGTGGTTTGTAGGCTGTGTTACAAAATCTAAAATATTGTTTAATTGCTGCTCTAAGTCTTGTCTGCTAGGCTGAGTCTTATTCATATATTTTCTTTTTTATAGTTTCTACGTCAACAGTTTAGTATATCGCAAGGTAAAATGTCCTGTTTATACTTAATTTTATGGTAAAATCACGTCACTTTTTACTATCACAAGTCTATTATGCTCGAAGCTCTATTTAAACTCCGCGAAAATAACTCCAATGTGCGACGCGAAAGCATTGCTGGAATCACTACTTTCATTACTATGGTTTACATTGTATTTGTAAACCCTGCAATGCTTGCGGAAGCAGGCATGGATCAAGGTGCTGCATTTGTTGCTACCTGTATTGCGGCTGCTATTGGCTGTTTTATTATGGGATTGTGGGCTAATTACCCTTTAGCACTTGCGCCGGGCATGGGTTTAAACGCATTTTTTACTTACGGTGTTGTACTGGGCATGGGTTATAGCTGGCAAGCTGCATTAGGTGCGGTATTTATGTCTGGTTGTATATTTTTAATATTAAGTTTGTTTAAGGTCAGAGAGTGGATAATTAATGCTATCCCTCTGGTTTTAAAGCAGGCTATTGCCACTGGTATTGGTGCGTTTTTAGCGTTAATTGCGCTTAAAAATGCAGGCATTATTGTTTCAAGCCCAGCTACATTAGTACAGCTTGGCGATATTACTTCGGCAGGTCCTTTATTAGCTATTTTAAGCTTTTTTGTCATTGCTGCTTTGCTTTATCGTGATATAAAAAGCGGCGTACTTATTAGCATTTTGCTAGTAACGGGCATTGCGTTAAGCCTCGACTTAGTTGAGTACCACGGCGTAATGTCAATGCCACCATCTATTTTACCTACCTTCATGCAACTTGATTTTGCAGCGGCCTTTGAGCTTTCTATGCTGAGTGTAATTTTTGCGTTTTTGTTTGTTGATTTATTTGATACATCAGGCACGTTAGTTGCGGTAACTCAAAAAGCAGGCTTAGCCGATGAAAAAGGCAATATGCCACGTTTAGGGCGTGCTTTAAGTGCCGATAGTACAGCTACTATTGCGGGTGCAATGTTAGGTACTTCTACCACTACTTCTTATATTGAGTCTGTAGCCGGTGTATCGGTTGGTGGGCGTACTGGCTTAACAGCTGTTGTTGTGGGTATATGCTTTTTACTAATGATGTTTTTTGCGCCGCTTGCGCAAATGGTGCCGGCTTATGCAACAGCGGGTGCTATTTTATACGTTGCGGTATTAATGCTGCAAAACCTTAAGTTTGTAAACTGGGATGACATGAGCGATGCAATTCCGGTAAGTGTGGTACTACTTATGACGCCGCTTACATTCTCTATTGCGCATGGTATTGCTCTTGGTTTTATATCGTATACTGCGGTTAAAGTACTGTGTGGTAAACGCGATCAGGTTAGTATTAGCGTGTGGATATTAACAGCGTTATTTATTATCAAGTTTGCATTTCTATCGTAATAGTTAATACCCATTCTTTTAGTTAGAGTTTTAGCTTGAGGGTGGGTAAACATTTATTATTTAGTGGCTATCGCTCATTGCCACTGCATTGTTATACCTTGCGTATCTATGTTGTGGTAAATGAGCGTTTATAACGTAGTTAGCGCTAGGTAGTGCCTCAAAATACGTTAGTATTTACCCATTGCTAAAAATAGCTTAACAGATACAAAAAAGCCCATACATTATGTATGGGCTTTCTTTTGGGTATTTAAAATTACCATTTCTTTTTAGGTGCAAATAATACGTCTAAGTCATCTTGCTCTGCTTCTGCTTTTTTCTTCAGGGCAGTGGCATTTGATGCTTTTAGTTCGGTGCTTATTTCTTCTAAATAGGCTTCAACTTCTTGGCGTTTTGCGTTTACGTATTCATCAGAATAGGTAACGGCACTAAGTGTGGCATAGGCTTTTTCAAAATATTGCCTAGCAGAGCCCACCATGCTCGCTGAGCGAGCAGATAAACCGCGTTTAATTTGGCTTTCTATGTTAATTCTGAGTTGTAACTTTTCTAGGCGCTTATCTTCTGCTGCAAATACTTGGCTATCTACACGGCCTTTACTGTGCTCAGAGCGCATAATAACTCTAAGCTTTTTTATGCCCTGAATTAACGAGACTAACTGCTTATCGTTACTTGGTAACGATAAATTGTCGCTGCTATTACCTTGAACTGCTCCACTTAGCTTTTCTTTAGCTTCGTTCATTCTGCTTTTTAATGCTTTAGAATTAGGTGAATGGTTCACCATAGCGTTAAGTGCTTCGTAACATCTACGTTGTAAAACACGTATAATGTTTTCAGAAAGCGGAATATTAGCGCTATTCATAAGTGCTTCTTCGGTTTCTTCAATTATCGCTTTTTGTTTTGTTAATTCTTTGCGACGTTCAATTTCTTGCTTTTCTTTATGCTGCTGTACAGCGCTTACCCACAGTGCAATCACTATCAGTGCCACTATAAGCACAATTATAATCGAAACGATCATGGCTTAATTCTCGGATTCATAATCTATTTTTTTATATTACATCAAATATATGCTTTGAGGGTAGCTTTGCGCTGATTAACTTAAAAATATGTTAAAAATTAGATATAAGAATAATGTATTATAAGTTGAACCTGAATAAACATCGCTATCTGCAGCGGGTTTATTATGCTAGCCTTAATGCTTAAATAATGAAAATATACGTGCTTACTTTGCCAAGTTTTAACTAAATTAAACTTGGTTTTGCTTAGTATTACCATCATATAAGCTTAATAATAACGTTAAAAACTGCAACCATGAAATTACAACAACTTAGATACATCGTAGAAGTTCAAAACCATAAGCTAAACGTATCAGCAACTGCTGAGAGTTTATTTACCTCACAGCCTGGTATATCTAAACAAGTGCGCATGCTTGAAGATGAGCTAGGTGTACAAATTTTTGGCCGCAGTGGTAAGCATTTAACGCATGTTACAGGTGCCGGCGAAGAAATAATTAACATTTCTCGCGAAATTTTATCTAAAGTCGAAGGTATAAAAGCGGTTGCTAATGAGCACACGCTGCCTGATCAGGGTAAACTAAATATAGCCACCACACACACGCAAGCACGTTATGCTTTGCCAAGTGTTATTCAGGGCTTTATGAAGAAATACCCAGCAGTTTCGCTGCATATGCATCAAGGTACACCACAACAGATTTCTGATGCGGCAGCGCGCGGTGACGCAGACTTTGCCATTGCAACTGAAGCACTTCATTTATACTCAGATTTAGTTATGCTGCCTTGCTATCATTGGAACCGCAGCATTGTGGTGGCAAAAGATCATCCTCTAGCACAAAAGGCCGACAATTTAACCGTTGCTGATATAGCGCAGTATCCGCTTATTACGTATGTATTTGGGTTTACTGGTCGCTCTGAGCTTGATAAAGCATTTAATGCGCACGGTCTTGAGCCGCACATTGTGTTTACTGCAACCGATGCCGATGTAATTAAAACTTATGTAAGGTTAGGGCTAGGTGTAGGTGTAGTTGCCTCAATGGCCGTTGATCAATTAAGTGACACAGATTTAGTGTGTATTGATGCCAGCCATTTATTTGAAGCTAGCACAACTAAAATTGGCTTTAGAAAGGGCAGTTTTTTACGTACTTATATGTATGACTTTATTGAGCGTTTTGCCCCGCATTTAACTAAAGAGCGAGTAGAGCGAGCAAGCTTATTACGTAATCAAGAAGATGTTGATGCGTTATTTGCCGACATAGAACTGCCAGTAAAATAGTAAGACTTTAAGTATACAAATACTAAAAAACCGCGTAATGCTAAAATACGCGGTTTTTTGTTTTTATACGCTTAACATTCAATAATGTTTACCGCTAATCCACCGCGTGCGGTTTCTTTATATTTGGTTTTCATGTCGTTACCGGTATCGAGCATGGTTTTAATCACTTTATCAAGCGACACCTTTTGCTCGCCACTGCCACGTATTGCTAGGCGAGAGGCATTAATTGCTTTAATGGCGCCCATGGCATTGCGCTCAATACACGGTACTTGTACCAATCCGCCTACAGGGTCGCAGGTTAGGCCTAAATTATGCTCCATGCCTATTTCGGCGGCGTTTTCAACATGTACTACATTACCACCAACAATTTCGGTGAGTGCGCCGGCAGCCATTGAACAGGCAACACCTACTTCACCTTGGCAGCCTACTTCTGCGCCCGAAATAGAGGCATTTTTTTTGTATAAAATACCAATCGCCGCTGCGGTTAATAAATAGCGTGTGGCTATGTCGCGGTCCACTTCTTTAATAAATGTGTGGTAGTACATTAAAACGGCCGGCAATATACCCGCAGCACCATTTGTTGGCGCCGTGACTACGCGCCCACCCGCGGCATTTTCTTCATTTACGGCTAAGGCAAATAAATCCACCCAATCCATTGCTCTGAGTGGGTCATTACTCACTTCTACATTTAGCTTTAAATACAAACTAGGTGCACGGCGTTTAACTTTTAAACCACCTGGTAAAATTCCCTCGGTGCGCATACCACGTTCAATACAGGCTTTCATTACTTGCCAAATATTAAACAACTCGTCTTTAATATCGTCTTCTTTGCGCAGCGTTTTTTCGTTATGCATCATTAAAGTAGATACACTAAAGCCTGATTCTTTACACAGCTCTAGTAAATCTTTTGCACTTTCGAACGGGTAAGGAGCCGGGTTTTGTTCGCGTATATCAAGGGCTGCTTGTTTTTCGTTTTCAAATTCTTCATCGGTAACAATAAAGCCGCCGCCAATAGAGTAGTACACTTTGCTATATACTTTTTCGCCATTGTTTGAGGCAATAATTTCCATTGCATTAGAGTGCTTAGGTAAGGTTTTGCGGCGATGAAAAACAATAGCCCCTTGCTTAGGAAAGTTCGCTTTATGGGTTTGGTTGAGGTATATCACTTGCTCTTTTTCAATAGTGGCAAGGATATCGTCAACTAAATCGGCATCTATTGTTTCTGGGTCGTAGCCGGCAAGCCCTAATATAACGGCTTTACCAGAACCATGGCCTACGCCGGTTTGACCCAGTGAGCCATAAAGCTCTACCTTTATATCGGTAACAGAGGTTAAAAGTTGTTGCTCTTGTAGGTCATTAACAAATAAGCGCGAGGCACGCATTGGGCCAACGGTATGTGACGACGATGGGCCAATACCAATGCTAAACATATCAAATGCACTGATCATACTATGGGTCTCTACTTTATTTACTCAGCCCGAAAGCTGTTCTTTGAACGGTCGAGTATCATAACGTTAATTCTATATTATGTAACTATTTGGCCGTAAGTTTTACACTGGTAGGGCAAGCTGTTTTGTAAAGTTTTTTATAATGCTAGCCGTTGCTCCCCACAGTAATCCGTGCGGTGTACTAAACCCTTGCAAGGTGATGGTTTTGCCAAAACGTTGAAAAGGAATGGGCTGCCAATTGGCCTCGTTTGAAAGCTGGGTAAGCGACAGTAAAAAGCTAGCTTGCACTTCATTATAATCGTTCTCCCATACTGTGTGTTCATCAAGTAAACCCACAAATGGGCTAATGCTAAAGCCTGTTAGGGTAGAGTATTGTGGCAGCTGCCCGAGCACTTTAACATTACTTGGCGCTATATTAAGCTCTTCGTGTAGTTCTCGAAGCGCTGTGGTGCGCAGGTGTTTATCGCTTTGCTCAAACTTACCGCCGGGTAAACAAATTTCCCCAGGGTGATGATGTAAATAAGTAGGGCGTTTGCACAATAAAATATGCGCGTGGTTATCAACATCAATAATAGGCAGCATAACCGCACTGGCACGCTTTTTACGGGTATCTTTTATTTGATTTGGCGCGGCAGTAGGGCTTAGCTGAAACCGCGCCATAATATGTTCACTATTCAAAGCGTTCTACTGTTTTAATAAAGGAAGTATTTTATTCACTTTATCGTATGTTTCTTGGTATTCCAATTCGACTTTAGAATCAGCGACAATACCACCACCGGCCCAGCAATAAATGTGTTCGTTATGACAAACCAATGTACGGATTGTAATACTGGTGTCCATATTACCGCAGGCGCTTAAATACCCTATAGAGCCACAGTAAATACTACGCCTATGAGGCTCTAGCTCTTCAATTATCTCCATAGCTCTAATTTTAGGCGCGCCAGTGATTGACCCACCGGGAAATGCTGCTTCAAGTTGATCAACACACGTTTTGCTCTCATCCAGTTCTGCCGTTACGGTACTCACTAAGTGATGCACTGCCGGAAAGCTCTCAATAGCAAAAAGTGAGGGCACCTTTACAGAGCCAGGTTTTGCAACCTTACCTAAATCGTTACGCAGTAAATCAACAATCATTACGTTTTCTGCGCGGTCTTTGGTTGAGTTTTCAAGGGCTCTGGCTTGCTGTTGGTCGGCGATTGCATCTGCCATGCGTGGCAAAGTGCCTTTGATAGGTTTTGTTTCAACTATATTGTCGTGAACTGCAATAAAGCGCTCTGGCGATATTGATAAAATGGCGCCACGTGGGTGATTAATAAAGCTAGAAAATGGCGCTTTATTAGCCTCACGCAATACTTTGTAGGCTTGGAAAGGGTCGCCTTTAAAACCGGCACTAAAGCGCTGGGCTAGGTTGATTTGATAGCAATCACCACTTTTTAAATAATCTTGTATTTGCGCAAATTTGTCAGCGTATTCATGTTCACTCATATTTGAGCGCCAATCGCTGGTTAGCGAAAACTGTGCTGGTACTATATCGTTTGCTAAATATTGCTGGTAAAGCGCTAAACGGTTCACGTTAGGCTGAGAAACGTAAAACCAGCTTTGCTGGTGTTTATCAAATATCAGCGCATCTAAATAAAGGCCAATGGCCATTTGTGGCATTGTTATATCGTGTTTTGCCGTGCGTGGCATGTGCTCAATAATACGCCCTAAATCGTAACCAAAATAACCAAGCCAGCCGCCATTAAAAGGCAGGTTATTAGCGGCTTTTTGCCCGCTAAGTTTACTTAGTTCTTCGTTCATTATTGTAAAGGGGCTACGCGAGTCAAGCTGCTGATTAAATACGCTTTGATTATTGTTTACTTCTAAAATAGCGTGAGGCTTTATCGCAATAATATCAAAGCGACTATTTATGTGCTCGCTATTGGCTGAGTCTAGTAATACGGCATAGGGTAAATGCGCAAAATGCGCGAAAACATCAATGCAGTTTTGTGTTATGGCTAATTTTACACAATTTTTTTCATTGTTTAGCATTTACTGCCCCTTTAAGAACTGGCTCGAAACGGGCTGGGAGGGTATCATAAGTCAAATTTTTTTGGCAGCGTTTAGTATCAAATCTACGTTGTAATTAAAACAGTGCAAACCACCGTCACCGGTTTGGTATAGATTACGCTTAAGCGTAACGCTAACTTAAGGAACCACTATGAGTACAATCCGTCAGCAAGACTTTATTGATAGCATTGAAGATGCGTTGCAATATATCTCTTTTTATCATCCCCTTGATTTTGTTCAAGCGCTAGAAAAAGCCTACAACAAAGAACAAAGCAAGGCTGCAAAAGATGCAATCGCGCAAATTTTAATTAACTCGCGTATGTCGGCTGAAGGCAAGCGTCCATTGTGTCAAGACACGGGTATTATTACCTGTTTTGTAAAAGTAGGGATGGATGTTAAGTGGGATAAAACAGATTTAACCGTACAACAAATGGTTGATGAAGGCACACGTCGCGCATATTTAAATCCAGATAACCCACTACGAGCTTCTATTGTAGCTGACCCTGCTGGCACACGTAAAAACACTAAAGATAATACCCCTTCAGTTGTACACATTGATTTAGTGGCGGGTGGCGAAGTAGAAGTAATGGTTGCAGCGAAAGGCGGCGGCTCAGAGAACAAAAGTAAAATGGTTATGCTAAACCCATCTGACGATGTAGCTGCATGGGTAGAAAAAACGCTACCGACAATGGGCGCTGGTTGGTGCCCGCCAGGCATGCTAGGTATAGGCATTGGTGGAACCGCCGAAAAAGCAGCGGTAATGGCAAAAGAGTCGTTAATGGACCCGGTTGATATTCATGAGCTTATGGAGCGCGGTGCAGAAACAACGGAAGAAAAACTGCGTTTAGAAATTTTTGAACGTGCTAACAAACTAGGTATTGGCGCGCAAGGTTTAGGTGGTTTAACAACGGTTGTTGATATTAAAGTAAAAACAGCGCCTACGCATGCGGCATCAAAACCTGTTGTGATGATCCCTAACTGTGCAGCTACGCGCCACGTACACTTTACACTAGACGGCTCAGGCCCTGCAGATTTAAAAGCGCCTAAGCTAGAAGACTGGCCAGAAGTGACATTTGAAGTAGGTGAAGGAACTCGCCGTGTTAATTTAGATACGTTAACTAAAGAAGACACCCGCGAGTGGAAAATGGGAGAAACTGTTTTACTCTCAGGCACTATTTTAACAGGCCGTGATGCTGCTCATAAACGCTTACAAGATATGATCAATTCAGGTGAAGGTTTACCTGAGGGCGTTGATTTTGATAATAAGTTTATTTATTACGTTGGCCCAGTTGATGCTGTAGGTGATGAAGCTGTAGGCCCTGCAGGCCCTACTACCGCAACACGTATGGATAAATTTACCGATATGATGCTAGAAAAAACCGGCATTGTAGGCATGATAGGTAAAGCTGAGCGTGGTCCTGCTACAGTTGAGTCGATTAAAGAGCATAAATCGGTTTATTTAATGGCTGTAGGTGGTGCGGCATACTTAGTATCTAAAGCAATTAAAAAAGCACGCGTGGTTGCCTTTGAAGATTTAGGTATGGAAGCAATCTACGAATTTGAAGTAGAAGATATGCCAGTTACGGTTGCCGTAGACAGCGAAGGTGCTAACGCACACACGCAAGGCCCTGCAATTTGGAAAGCTAAAATTGAAGAGCTAGACGGTAAGCTTAAATAAAGGTTTACGTAATCTAATTACAAAGCGAGCTTAGGCTCGCTTTTTTTGTGTTTGTTTTATGAAATATTAAAAAAGCGCAAATTGCCCCTTCAAATAAACACCTCAGACCAGTTGTGGTAAATCTGCTTTTTTCTTCATAAACCTATACACTGTGCGACTTTGCTGGGAGGGGAGCTGTGTAATACAAGGTTTACACTTGGTGTTACCTTTACGTTCACGTAAATGTGAAGGCGCTTTTTAACGGTGTTGTTAGCTTTAAATTTAATTTATATGCCTTTTGTTGAATTTTATATCCGTATTTTGTTGTTATTTAGATTTATTAATTCACAAGGCTGGCTTTTTTCGGGTTTAACTTCTCATTATGTGGCACCCTTAAAAATGAAGTGGTAAAGTTTCGTCAATTTCCAGCGCTCATCCCTCTCACGGGTAAACTATTTTGGAGTAATTACAGTGGCTGTGTTTAATCAAGCTGAATTTGATAACCACGAACAAGTGGTTTTTTGTTCTGACGAAGCGTCAGGTTTAAAAGCAATTATTGCCGTACATAATACTAACCTTGGCCCTGCTGTTGGTGGTTGTAGAATGTGGGACTATGCCAACGATGAAGATGCCGTTTACGATGTTTTACGTCTCTCTAAAGGGATGACCTATAAAAATGCGGTTGCTCGCCTACCGTTTGGTGGTGGTAAATCGGTTATTATTGGTAATGCAAAAGAGATTAAATCAGAGCAGTTATTTCGAGCTTTTGGTCGTCAATTAGAGCGATTAAATGGCCGTTACTATTCTGCCGAAGATGTAAACATTACATGTGATGACGTTGCTTTAATGAATAAAGAAACGAATTATGTATTGGGCTTGGAAGGAAAAAGCGGTAATCCGTCACCTTTTACAGCTTACGGTACGTTTTTAGGAATTAAAGCGGCATTACAGCACCAACGTGGGCATCAAGATTTTGCGGGCATTAAAGTGGCTGTACAAGGTTTAGGTGCAGTCGCCTATGGTTTATGTAAGCATTTAGCCCAAGCTGGTGCAAAATTATTTGTAACAGATATCAATCAAGATGCTGTAGAGCGCGTAGTAAATGACTTTGGTGCTACGGCGGTGGGTATTGATGAAATTTACGACCTTGATGTTGATGTATACGCACCTTGTGCATTAGGTGCCACCATTAATGATGAAACCATTGCACGTATTAAGGCAACCATTATTGCTGGGTGTGCTAATAATCAGCTAGCGCAGTCTCGTCACGGTGAAGTACTTCGTGAAAAAGGTATTTTGTATGCACCCGATTACGTTATTAACGCTGGTGGCATTATTAATGTGTATTACGAAACTGCGCCACAAGGCTACAGTGAAGCGGCGTCTAATAAACATGTTGAAGGTATTTTTGATACCTTAACCGAAATATTCACCCGTAGTGAAAAAGAGCAAAAATCAACGCATTTGATTGCCGATGAGTTAGCGCAAGAGATAATTCAAAACGGCCTGTAAATTTACCCCGTTTATTTAAACTAAGGCGTACAGTGGTACGCCTTTTTTGTTTATACTCTGTGACGTGGTAATTTTTGTGGCCAAGACCCTTAAGGCAATGCGGCCTAATCGTTAACGACAAGCTTATGGATATTATGACTGATACAAACGCCTTAATGGAGCCCATCGACCTTGATACATGGCCTCGCCAACAACACTTTAAATTATTTAAAAACTTTACTCAGCCATATTTTAATGTGTGCGTAACACTTAACGCCAAGCCTTTATTTGAATATTGTAAACAAAATAAATTGTCTTTTTTTCAAGCATATGTGCATGCCACATTAAAAGCCTGCCACGCTTATAACCCGATTATGCTAAGAATTATAAATGAATGCCCATGGCGCTTAAAGCAAGTAAGAGCCAGTGTGGTCGAGCTTGCTAGTGATGATTCGTTTATATTTAGTTACTTTAATTATTCGCCTTGCCTTGAAGAATTTGCTCAGCACGCCACAGCTATAAGCGCCAATGCTAAATCTCAACCGTTATTTTCTCAGGCGTTTAATCAAACCGAAGGGCAGGCCGATTTGATACATATATCGGTTTTACCTTGGCTGAATTTTAGTAGTTTTTCGCATGCCTTTAGTGAAGGAAAAAGTTTAGGTATTCCTAAATTTGTGTTTGGACATTACGATAAAACCACGGGCCTGATGCCGTTTTCGATTGATGTGCATCATTCGCTAATGGACGGTTTACACGTCGCAGCGTTTATAAACGTATTACAAAACAATATTGATGACTTTTGTAAAGATTAATTGAATTTAGTTAATGCAATGTATTTATTTGCTATGGTAGTATTTTTAGTTAGATAGGCGATATAAGTTAATTTGTAACGATTAGCTGATACGTTTACGACATTAAGTTTTAGCGACTTATTTAAGGTGCTTTTTAGCACGTATTATTAGTTGTTTACGCTATTGTTTAGTTTTAATTAACGCGCTTTTAGCGCTTAAACAAACCCTAGTGTATTCACCCAATGCGTATAGGGATTTTAACGCTTTGTTGGAGCGCACAATTTTGGTGTGCTCAGTGCCAAGTAAATTCTTTCCTACTCCTTTTAAATAACGATAAAACGCTTACACACAAGTAAAAGAATAACTAAGGCAGTTGATGATGAGACAATTAAGCATTATATGTTCTTTTTTCGTCATGTTTTTATGTGAAGCCCAAGAGCAAACCCGTTTACCGTTAAGTGATTATTTTTCTGAAACATGGAATACCCGCTCTGGATTGCCCCACAACAGTATTAATAGCGTTACGCAAACCCAAGATGGCTACTTATGGGTTGCTACATGGGAAGGTTTGGCACGTTTTAATGGCCAAGAGTTTACAATATTAACCCGTGCTCATATTAATAACTTACCCGACTCGGGTTTAAGGGCACTCACTCCCACAAATAATGGTGGGTTATACATAGCGGGGTCGCGCGGAGGAATTAGCTTATATCAACATAGGCAGTGGGATACCAAGCGCTCAGCATCAACCATGGTTAATCATTTAATTGAAAGTGCTGATCAAAGCCTATGGTTAGCCCTTGAAAACGACGGCGTGTTTTATCGTGAACATAACAGCGATACCGACCTTGCAATTATTAAAAATGTAAGTGCTTATCGGGTTATAGAAGATCACGATGGGGTTATTTGGGCAGCAACTAGTGCAGGCCTTTATAAAATACACAACAAAATACCGACCTTAATGACGCCACACTTTGGTTTACCAAATGCACCTGTCTATAACTTATTAATTACCCGTGGTGGCTCGCTTATTGTAGGAAGTGAAAAAGGCGCGTGGATCAAAACCAAGGCGCAGTTTCAGCCAATACATGAAAAGCTTAGCAATGAATCTATTTCTAGCTTATTAGAAGATAACCATGGAGACTTATGGTTTGGCACAATTAATAAAGGGGTATTTAGGTTATCGCCCGATGGCGTAGAGCAGTTAGATGCCAATAACGGATTACCCGCCAACCGTATTTTATCTTTGTTACAAGATAGAGAAAACAGTATTTGGATTGGCACAAACGCCGGGTTGTTTCGCCTGCGTGAGTCGCCGTTTTCATCGTGGACCCAAAAAAGAGGTTTAGCGGGGGATTATACCCGCACAGTGCTTTCTCACTCCGATGGCAGTTTATGGGTGGGGGGAAGCTCTGGCTTAAATATAATAAAAAACAACCGCGCTACCTTGGTTTCAGGCTCTAAACAAAGCAGTCCTTATTCTGTACTCAGTTTACACGAAGCACCCGACGGTAGCGTGTGGGCAGGTACGTATACCTCTGGTGTTTTAAAAATAGTTAATAATACCTTTACGCCGTTTATTAATCGTAGCACTGGCCTTGGGAGTAACGAAGTAAGGGCTTTATTATTTGATTCTAAAAACCGTTTGTGGATAGGCTCTGCTATGGGGCTTACGCGCATTAATGAAGATGGCAGCTTAGATCAATTTACAAATAAAAAAGACTTACCAAGTGGGTTTGTACTTGCACTTAGTGAAGATAACGCAGGCAATATTTGGGTAGGCACCGGCAATGGGGTGGTGGTATTTGATATTGTTAGTGAGCAATTTACAACGGTTGAATTCCCTCGTGAGTTTTCTGCGCAATATGCGTTTGGGTTTTATATTGATGATACCTATACCTGGATGGCCACAGATAGAGGCTTAGTACGCTATGAGCTAACAAGCGGAAAAATGGCAATGCTTGGCTTAGAGCAAGGTTTACCTATCGATAAACTATTTCAAGTGGTGCCGCACAATGGCTCATTTTGGCTCTCGAGCAATCGCGGAATTATTCAAATCGATAAAAATCATATACAGCAAATCCTCGACGCTCCCGCGAGCGCTAAAGCAGCCGTGCTTAACTATCAACTGTATGATGAAGGCGATGGGATGTTAAGTGCGCAGGCCAACGGAGGCTCAACCCCTTCGGCTGTAACGCATAACGATGGGAGTATTTGGTTTGCAACCGCAAAGGGGGTGAGTACCGTAAAACCAGCGCGCTTACAAGCATCAACGCAAATTGCGCTGCCGACCATTATTGAAAATATTTTTGTAGATGGTAAGCCTATTGCGCTTCCGCTTGAAGAAGAGTCGGTATTTTTGCCACCTGGGGTATCGCGTTTATCGTTTCATTATGCAGGGCTGAGCTTTATTATGCCGCAGCGATTAAATTTTCAAACCCAATTAAAGGGCTTTAACGATAAATGGGTTAATCGCCAACATATGACCGGTGCTGAGTACACTAACTTACCGCCTGGGGAATATACCTTTATGGTACGAGCAAGTTACCCTAACGCACAGTGGCAAGATAATCAGCAAGCTGTAAATATTGTAATTCAGTCATTTTTTTGGCAAAAACCGCAATTTAAGTTTGCAGTATTTGTATTATTTTTAATGGTTATTTTTGCTATATACAAATACCGTTTATATCACTACAAAAAAATAGAAATAGAGTTGACTAATCGCGTAGAAAAACAAACCCAAGACCTACAAACGCAAGCCAATGCGTTTGCGTACCAAGCAACGCACGACCAACTTACCGACATGCCTAACAGGCGTGCTTTTGATAGCTGGCTTGCCCATAACTTTGCCACTTACAAACAGCAAAACCGGCCGCTAGCCATAGCTATACTGGATATTGATCACTTTAAGCGGATTAACGATAACTGGTCGCATATTATTGGCGACAAAGTGATTTGTACTATTGCAGAGCTGCTTAAAAATGGCTGCCAAGAAAACCAGCATATAGCACGCTGGGGCGGTGAAGAGTTTACAATTGTTTTTGCAGATAAAACCGCCGGCGAAGCAAAAATCATATGCGAAGCACTGCGCGAGAGCATTGCACAGCATGACTTTTCGGCCATGGGTGAGGGGTTAAGTGTAACAGCCAGTTTTGGCTTGTCTGACTCAACCAACGTCGGTGATTACGACCGTCTTTTATCGCGGGCAGATCAAGCATTATACAAAGCTAAAAATAGCGGACGAAATTGCACAGAAATTATCTGATTGAAAATGAGTGCATGCGCACATATTAATAAGAGACTAACTTATTTTGGATGTCCCCATGATAAACGGGCTACTCATTTTTGCTTTGGCTATTTTTGTTGTAATTTATTGGCGCTGGCAGGCACTACAAAACTGGCTTTGGAATAAAAAATATAAAAACGCGGTTTTAAACTCTCAACAAAAAGAAATACTCCTTCGTTGCATGCCTATCTATAAAAAGATGACGGATAACGACAGAGCCAAGCTTGAGCGCCACATAATATGGTTTTTAAATGAAAAGCGCTTTTTAGGCCGAGACGGACTAAAGCTAACCCCCGCCATGAAGCTGATAGTTGCTGCCGATGCCTGTGTGTTAGTGCTTAATAAACCTTGGCCACTTTATAAAAACGTAAAAGAAATTTTGCTCTACCCCAGTGCGTATTATGCGCCGCAATCTACACGAGATAGTGCTGGGCTGGTTAGTTACCACAACGCGGTACGCTTAGGTGAGTCGTGGCCTGGTGGCACGTTAGTGCTAAGTTGGCACGATGTACTTGAAGGCAACCGTTTACCAAGCGATGGCCATAATTTAGTGTTTCATGAATTTGCCCACCAGTTAGACCAAGAAACCGGAAAAACCACTGGCACTCCATTATTAAAAACCCCCAATGCTTATAAAGAATGGGCCCGAGTGTTTAGCCGTGCCTTTGTGCAGTTAAAAAGTCATGTTGCTTATAACATGCCTCACGTTATTCATAGTTATGGGGCCACCAACGAGGCTGAGTTTTTTGCAGTACTCACAGAGACCTTTTTAGAAAAGCCGGCGCAGCTTAGGCAATATGACCCTGAAATTTATAGAATGCTGGTGGATTACTACCAATTTGACCCCATAGTTTGGCATTAATTTTTGGTACTTGGTCTGATAACGCTGGCAAGTTAGCGCTGTTTTTGTTGCAATCGTGTTAGAGAGTTTAACTGCAATAATAACAAGCGAGAAATGCATGAAAAAAATGCTTCACACTGCACTGGCTTTATCAGTCGCCCTTGCAATAGGTCAGCCGCACGCAAACGAAGAGCAAGAAAAGTGGCAGGTAGACTCACCAAAAGGTGAGTTTGTAGATGCAACCATTAGCACAGAGCAAGGCACATGGATGAACATTGATGTTAGTCCTGATGGCAACACGCTAGTGTTTGACTTACTTGGCGACATTTACACTATGCCTATAAGCGGAGGTGAAGCAACTAAACTCACCTCAGATATTGCTTGGCAAATGCAGCCTCGCTTTAGCCCCGATGGTAAACACATTGCGTTTACCTCAGATCAAGGCGGTGGTGATAATATTTGGGTTATGGATGTTGATGGTAGCAATCAACACGCTGTGACTGACGAAACCTTTAGACTTTTAAACAGCCCCGCATGGAGCCCTGATGGCGACTACCTTGTCGCACGCAAACACTTTACCGCTAGTCGCTCACTAGGGGCTGGAGAAGTGTGGCTTTACCACAAAGCGGGTGGTAAAGGTGTTCAGCTTACTAAACGTGAGAACGACCAAAAAGACTTAGGTGAGCCAATGTTCTCACCAGATGGGCGCTATGTTTATTTTTCTCATGACGCGACACCAGGTAAAACCTTTCACTACTCTAAAGATTCTGTTGCCGGTATTTATAAAATTAAGCGCTACGATAGACAAACAGGCGAAATAGAAACCATAATACAAGGCATGGGCGGTGCGATAAGACCCACACCTTCACCTGATGGTAAAAAGCTTGCCTATATAAGACGTGATGACTTTCAAACAAGCTTGTACTTATACGACCTAACCAGTGGCGAGCACACCAAGCTTTATGACAAGCTTGAACGCGATATGCAAGAAACCTGGGCTATTCATGGTGTGTATCCGACCATTGCGTGGACCCCAGATAACGAAGAACTGGTGTTTTGGGCTTCAGGTTCAATACATAAAATTGCTGTTGATGATAAAGCTGTTGCGCGTGTTCCCTTTAAAGTAAACACCAGTAAAAAAATACAAACCGCGGTACGCTTTACTCAAAATTTAGATACCGATGAGTTTGATGTAAAAATGTTGCGCAACGTGCAGGTTAGCCCCGATGGTGAAACTGCGATTTTTGAAGCATTAGGTTATATTTATAAACGCGATTTAGACTCTGGTAAAATTAAGCGCTTAACCAAACAAACTGATCATTATGAGCTGTTCCCGCAGTACTCCCGCGATGGTAAAAAGATTGTTTACACCACCTGGAGCGATACTCAGCAAGGTACTGTACGCGTTGTCTCTGCTCGCAGCGGGCGAGGTGAGGCGATAACCCGCGAGCCGGGTAAATACGTTGAGCCTACTTTTAGTCCTGACGGCAAAACAATCGTTTATCGTAAAGCCACCGGCGGAAGTATTTTAAATCCTAAGTGGTCACTTAACCCAGGTATTTATAAAGTAAGTGCAAAAGGGGGAGAGAGCGAGCTTATTTCTAAAAGTGGGTATCAACCTCAGTTTGGTAGCGCCAATGACCGTGTATTTATCATGAGCCCTTGGCCTAAGCCTACCTTAAGTGTTGTGGAGCTTGAAACTAAAAACGTTCGTAAACTTTACGAATCAGAGCATGCGACTGAATTTCGAGTCTCACCAGATGGTAAATACTTAGCGTTTGCTGAGCGCTTTAAAGTATTTGTTACCCCGCTGGTAGAAAGCGGCTCACCTATCACAATAAGCCCTAAAGATAACCAGTTTCCTATTGAGCAGTTGTCTGTGCGTGCGGGTGAAAATATAAGTTGGAGTGCTCAAAGTAACACACTCTACTGGAGCTTAGGGCCCGAGTTATACCATGCAAGCCTTGATGGTATGTTTGATATTGATAAAGCCGATGATGCCGACTTTAAAGTAAAAAGCGGTGAGAATATTAGCTTTAGTAAAAAAATGGCTGCACCAAAGGGCATGATTGCGCTAAAGGGCGCCAACATTATTACCATGAAGGGTGAGCAAGTCATTGAAAATGGTGTCATCATCACAGACGGTAAACGCATAAAAGCAATAGGTACTGCTGATGAGGTAACGATCCCCAAAGGGGCTGAAATTATCGATGTAGCAGGTAAAACAATTATGCCTGGGATTGTTGATGCGCATGCACATGGCTCACAAGCCAGCGATGAAATTATTCCTCAGCAAAACTGGAAAAACTATGCCGGTTTAGCGTTAGGTGTCACAACAATACATGATCCATCAAACGATACCTCTGAAATATTTACCGCCAGTGAAATGCAAAAAGCCGGCATGATTGTCGGGCCACGTATTTTTTCTACCGGCACCATT
>Ga0208063_1000084_pt1 | contig 28566 bp, 22 predicted proteins | sample DeeseametaMP0203_FD_184219 | JGI IMG/M metagenome (GOLD analysis project Ga0208063, IMG submission 184219) | Marine microbial communities from the Deep Atlantic Ocean - MP0203 (SPAdes) | ecosystem: Environmental > Aquatic > Marine > Oceanic | place: South of Cape Verde, Atlantic Ocean... | reverse complement strand
AAGCAATTTCTGCGTCCCCATCGTCTAGAGGCCTAGGACACCGCCCTTTCACGGCGGTAACAGGGGTTCGAATCCCCTTGGGGACGCCACTTACTATTTTAGTAGTGTATAAATCTATTACAAAGCTATTACTTCCTCAGCGCTATCCAGCGCATTAATTTCTACCGTTTATCCGTTAAAATTTTAGTTTTACACTTTTAATTTTCTTCAATATCTAAAAACCTATCTATTTAATTAATAATCACCTACGTATAACTTCTTAGGCTTTCAAGATCGATCCGCAATAATAATTATTCATTTACAGTGATAAATTTTTTGCTAGCTGCGTTAAAAATACATACTTATAACTGCATGTGTAGATAAAATGGATAGCACAACTAAATTACAAATTACTCTTAATCATATCTATTCATCCTTTAAATAGCTCAATCAATAAAGCTAGTACAAAATATTCAGCATTTATAAAGCGCTGTGCTGCTAGCCTTTTAGTTTAATTTCTCATTATTAGGAGTTAATTATGGCAAGTGGTTGGGCGCGTGATGGCGCAATTCAAGATCAAATCGATGCAAGTGTTAATGACGCAGTGCAATATGCAAGGCAAAATTTAATCTCAGGCGCGAGTGCTGAATTCTGTGATGAGTGTGATTGTGAAATACCACAGGCACGCAGGTTAGCGCTGCTAGGTGTTAGGCACTGTGTGGCGTGTCAAAGCGAGCTTGAGGCTAAAGGCAAAGGCGTTGCTGGCGTAAACCGCCGAGCAAGTAAAGATAGCCAACTAAGGTAAAGGTGCGACTAGGCACTTTTTGATAAATTTTATTCCCTAGTGAGCTTTGTTTTTCTTTTTCTGAATAAGCTCAATTGAATAGCCATCAGGGTCTTTCACAAAAGCAATTTCTGTTGTGCCGCCTTTTACTGGCCCCGGTTCTCGACTGACGTTTCCACCAGCGGCCTTTATGTCGTCACATGCCTTGTATATATCGTCAAATTCAATAGCTATATGGCCATACGCATTACCAAGATCGTAGCTATTTTCATCCCAATTATAAGTAAGCTCTAATACAGTATTACTATCCTCTTCACCATACCCTACAAAAGCTAATGTATAACGGTACTCTTCGTTGTCAGAACGGCGTAATTCTTTCATTCCTAAAATCTGTGTATAAAAAGAAAGTGACTTTTCTAAGTCGGCTACACGCAACATTGTGTGTAATAAACGCATTTAGGTTACCTCTGTGAGTTTAAATTTAAATAGGTGTGGAGCATAGCGTCTTTATGGGGTATCCATAACCGCATTGCAAAGGCCAGAGCCTGCCATATACCGAGAGGCTTATTTTACCTCAACTTTGAACAATAAGTTTATATTAACCAGCTATTTGCGCACTCATTGCGTCAAATTTACGTGCAATAAGCCCAGCTATTGCCGCGCAAGTGGCTTTGCCTTCACTGAAAACCTCGGCTTGTGAAATAAATTAAAATATCAGTACGATTTAATACGTAAGTAAACTTCTTAACCTGAGTTCGGGCAATTTAAGCTAAATGTGGACAAGGCTCGGCATTTACAACCACGCATTGCCATAATATTAGCACACTAAATTAGTGGTTTTACCAACAATGGGTTAGTGCACAATGTAATTATAGCCACGCTATTTATACGAGTTTATAAAGTTGTTGCACTTATTGGTCAACCTATTTTTTATTAAGCTCTAACCAAAGAAGGGAAAAGTGCGTTGAATTAATTTGATTTCCATACTACCTATAACTAATTGTTTATTATTGTTATTTTGTTGATTTGAAATAAATTGTAAATTACCTTGGTTTACAAAGTTAACTTATTGGTTGACAAGATTGGTGTATGGTAATACAGTTTTTACATACCAATTGGTAAGCTGCTTGGTTTTAGCTTCTCCAAGGTATTAATAAATAATCAAAGCAATGCTAAGCATAACGAAATAAATACGTAACCGGTCAATAATATACAGCGTGTAATCACTCTGTTTTTATTCGCTCAAATGGTAATAACGCGGCGGGTTACCTATTCAAACGAACATGCTCAGGGTTACTTTAGCAAATTGAATTAAACGACACAGCGTACCTATTTATGGGGTAAATCATTACTCGTACTCATAAAAGCACGCGCCATCATATTTAGGAGTTATTCATGTCTAAACCAGTAATCGGTTTTATCGGCCTTGGCTTAATGGGCGGCAATATGGCCGAAAACTTACAGAACAAAGGCTATGAGCTTATTGTTATGGATTTAAACAAAGATGCGGTTGCTGCATGCGTTAGCAGAGGCGCAAAAACAGCAAGCACTGCAAAAGAGCTTGCACAAGGTGCAGACATAATTATGTTTTGTTTAACAACATCAGCAGTTGTTGAAAAAATTGTGTACGCAGAAGATGGCATTTTAGCGGGTATTAAAGAAGGCGCGGTATTAATTGATTTTGGTACATCAATTCCTTCGTCTACTAAAAAAATTGGTGCTGATCTAGCCGCTAAAGGCGCAGGCATGATTGACGCACCACTAGGGCGTACTCCAGCCCATGCTAAAGACGGCCTATTAAATATTATGGCAGCGGGCGATATTGACACCTTCAATAAAGTTAAACCTGTACTTGAGGATCAAGGCGAAAACGTATTTCACCTAGGTGAGCTAGGCGCAGGGCATACAACTAAGTTAATCAATAACTTTATGGGTATGACCACAGTATGTGCTATGTCACAAGCGTTTGCTGTAGCAGACAAAGCCGGTGTAGACCGCCAGCAACTATTTGACATTATGTCGACAGGGCCTTCTAGCTCTCCATTTATGCAATTTTGTAAAAACTACGCGGTAGACAACGTAAGCGACCTTGGATTTTCAATTGCCAATGCAAACAAAGATTTAGGCTACTTCCTACAAATGGTTTCAGACCTTGGGACTGAATCAAAAATTGCTGAAGGGTCATCTGCTAACTTACAAGCGGCATTTGATGCAGGTATGGGGCAAGGCAACGTACCAGAAATTTTTGATTACTTTAAAACTCTAGAAAAGTAATACCGACAACATTGGGTGCTTTAACGTAGTTAAAGCACCAAAACACACACAACATCAATTGGCTAGATTTAACCTGCTTTGTGCAATGAGTGCAGCATTACTATTGATAAGGCATTACTTCCGGTCACACTGAAAAAGAGTTATCTATGCGTTTAATTAATATAATAAAGCTTAGCCTAGTTCTTATTGGGTGCACATCCACACAATTGGCAGCCAAAGATTATTTTGTAGACACTAAACAAGCTTTTCAAGAAATCTCTGACAAACTCGTTGCCGGCGATAAAATAACTCTCAAAGACGGTACGTGGTCTAATTTCGAAATTTTATTACAAGGCCAAGGAACCAAAAACGCCCCTATAAAGCTTACAGCGCAAACCAAGGGTAACGTTATTTTATCAGGGCAATCTAATTTAAGACTGGCGGGTTCGTATTTAGAAGTGTCAGGACTTGTATTTAAAAATGGTTATACGCCTAGCTCAGCCGTTATTGAATTTCGTAAAAATAAAGATGAGCTTGCTACTCACTCCCGCGTAACACAAGTTGTTATCGATAACTACAATAACCCCGATAAACGAGAATCAGACTATTGGGTGGCTCTATATGGTAAACACAACCGTTTTGATCACAGCCACTTAGTAGGTAAACGTAACAAAGGCGTTACGGTTGCTGTAAGGCTTAATAGTGAGCAAAGCCAACAAAACCACCATCAAATTGATCATAACTTCTTTGGCTATCGTCCTACTTTTGGATCTAACGGCGGTGAAACACTGCGCATTGGTACTAGCCACTATTCATTAAGTGATTCATTTACCGTAGTTGAAAACAACTACTTTGAACGTACTAACGGCGAAGTAGAAATAATCTCGGTTAAATCAGGGAAAAACCAAATCCGCAATAATGTGTTTTTTGAATCTCGCGGCACACTAACGCTGCGCCATGGTAATGGCAATATTATACAAGAGAACGTTTTTTTTGGTAACGGTGTAGATCACACAGGTGGCATTCGCATCATTAATAAAAACCAAACAGTAAAAAATAACTACTTAGAAGGTTTAACAGGCTACCGTTTTGGCAGTGGTTTTACGGTTATGAACGGCGTACCTAACTCACCAATAAATCGCTACCATCAGGTAGAAAACGCGACAATTGAAAACAATACCTATGTAAATGTGCGTCATATACAACTTGGCGCAGGTAGCGATAGCGAGCGTAGCGCTGCACCAATTAATAGCGTAATGAAAAATAACCTTATTATTAATCAAAATGGCGAGCAGCCTTTTACAACCTTTGATGATGTAAGCGGTATTAAATTTAGTGAAAATGTAGCTAATACCCAGGTATTAAAAGAGTTAAATTACGGTGTTAAACAGCAAAATGTAACACTAACCAGAGCTAGTAACGGTTTACTGTATCCTGAATCAAGCAAAATTAGTGCAGGTGCTAAACGCGGTTTAAAGGTGCTAAAAAAGGCCGATACCGGCGTTAGTTGGTATCCAAAAACAGAGCAAGTTGTAGCATTTGATACGGGTAAAACTCACCAGGTTAAAGCAACTGCAGATGCCTTACTTAACGCAATCAATGCAGCCCAAACGGGTGATGTATTAGAGCTTGCAGATGGTCAATACGATGTTTATAAACTCGTTAAAATAACAAAAGTGCTTACCCTTAAGGCTAAACATACTGGCAAAGCTAAGCTGACCTACCAACGCTCCACCTTATTCGAAATTCATGATGGCGGTAGCTTAAAGCTAGATGGTTTAGCTATCTCGGGTGAAAACGCACCTGATGCCATTAATAATAGTGTGGTACGTACTAAAAAGTGGGGCATGGTTGATAACTACCGCTTTGAAATATACAACTCACAATTAACTAATCTTAATATTAATCACTCATTTCACTTTTTTGTAACGGGCAAAGGGGCGATGGCAGATGAAATCACGTTAGTAAATAACACCTTTAAAAATGTGACTGGCGATATTTTACGTCTTGATACCGAAATAGAAGACTTAGGTATTTATAACGCAGAGTATGTAACACTTAAAAGCAATACCTTTAATGAGGTAGCTGGTGGCGTCGTTAAGTTATACCGAGGTGGAAGTGATGAAAGCACCTTTGGTCCGCATTTATTAATGACCAATAACACCCTAACTAAAGTAGGTTTAGGTAAGCGCAACAAGGCGCAAGCGAGTGTGTATGCGCACGGTGTACAAGTCACAAATATTGCAAGCAACGTATTTGAAAAATCGGCACCGATTAAAATTGAGCACACGGTTGGTGAGCCAATAACAGCCATTACAGATAACACCTTTGATGCAACTCAAGCGCCAAACGTAAAAGAGTTACGTGTAGCGGGCCCGCACACGGCAACGATTAAAAATAACAACGTTTTAAATAAGGTGAACTAACAATGATGAATTTAACCCAAAATAAGTCATTATTTAAAACGCTGGGTGTTACTGTAAGTGCCTTAGTTTTATCGATAAACGCCTACGCAGCGCATCCAAATTTGGTAATAACCAATGATGATGTACAGCAAATGCGCCAAGCAATTAGCAACAACGAACAGGGCAAGTTTGCCAACGCATTTGCAGCGCTTAAGGCACAAGTGGATGAGCAAATTAAAAGCCCTATAACAGTGCCTGTACCAAAAGGCGGTGGGGGAGGGTATACCCACGAACGACACAAAAAAAATTATCAGCTTATGTATAACGCCGGTGTTATTTATCAGCTAAGCCAAGATGATAAATACGCTCATTACGTACGTGATATGTTGCTTGAGTATGCCAAATTATACCCAACACTTGATGTACACCCTAAGCGCAAAGTTAAGTCGCAAAACCCAGGTAAACTATTTTGGCAAAGCCTTAATGAGGCCATGTGGCTTGTTTATACCATTCAAGCATACGATTTAGTGCATGATGCGTTAAGCGCCGCTAATATTAAAACCATCGAAAATGACTTACTGCGTCCAGTATCGTTATTTTTATCACAAGGCCAGCCATCAACCTTTAACAAGGTACATAACCATGGTACGTGGGCTACAGCCGGTGTAGGCATGGCAGGGTATGTGTTAGATGAATCTGAGTGGGTCGAAAAGTCTCTTTACGATTTAGATAAATCGGGCGAGGGTGGCTTTATTAAGCAGCTAGACATGCTGTTTTCGCCACAGGGCTATTACAACGAAGGTCCTTATTATCAACGCTTTGCACTACTTCCGTTTGTTACCTTTGCTAAAGCAATTGAAAACAACGAACCGCAGCGAGACATTTTTGAATATCGCGATGGCATATTACTTAAAGCCATTGATACCACTATTCAGCTAAGCTATAACGGTTTGTTTTTCCCGATAAACGATGCAATTAAAAGTAAAGGTATAGACACAATAGAGCTGGTACACGGTGTAACAGCCGCTTATGGTTTAACACACGATACTGGTTACTTAGATATAGCCAAAAAGCAAAATCAAATAATACTCTCTGGTGATGGCCTAAAAGTGGCTCAAGCACTGGATAAAAATAAGCAAACTCCTTATGTATTTAAATCGGTAGCATTTGGCGATGGTAACGATGGCGAGCAAGGGGCGTTGGTAGTAATGCGTACGCAAACTGGTGGCGACCAAGCACTTTTATTTAAACCTGCTGCACAGGGTTTAGGGCATGGACATTTTGATAAATTAACATGGCAGTTTTACGATCATGGCAATGAAATTGTATCTGATTATGGCGCTGCACGTTTTTTAAATGTTGAGGCTAAATACGGCGGCCGTTACCTACCAGAAAACGAAACTTACGCAAAACATACCGTGGCACACAATACGGTTGTGATTGATGAAACCTCGCATTTTAATGCAAATGTTAAAGTGGGTAATAACAATCATCCTACGCTTAATTTCTTTGAAACAAACCAATACGGAACGGTGTCAAGTGGGCAAATAAGCACCGCTTACAAAGGTGTTGAGCTTGAACGCACGTTAGCGTTAATTAATTTACCTATGCTTGAAAGCACGCTTGCAGTTGATATTTTTAATGTGACTGCAGATACCTCCCATAAAATTGATTTACCACTGCATTACAAAGGCCAATTAATTGATACCAGCTTTGAGTTACTTGGTAACACCAAAAGCTTAGCTGCGCTGGGTGATAAAAATGGTTATCAACATTTATGGTTAAAAGCACAGGCGCAACCAGATGAAGGCCTAGCAAAGGTAACGTGGTTAAACGACAACGGCCGTTTTTATACACAAACTAGCCTAGTGAAAGGGGATGAGTCTTTCTTATTTACGCAAATAGGGGCAAACGATCCACACTTTAATCTTCGTAACGAAAATGGCTACATTCGCCGTGTAGAAGGTAAAAAACAGCATAAATTTATTTCAGTACTTGAGCCTCACGGTGAATACAACCCAAGTAAAGAATATACCCTAGAGGCTGTTAGCCGTGTATCGTCACTTAAGTATGACGCGCAAGAGCACTTAGACCTAATTGAAGTTAAAGTAAAAAATAATACCTATTTGGTTGCTATCAACAAAGCCGATAAAGCAGCTAAACACACATTCACATATCAAAATAAAGCATTCACCTTAAATGGCCGCCTTGGCGTTTATGCGATGAAGAATAATCAGGAGTAAACAGGATGCAAAAGCAAAGTGCACACTTTTCATTTGGTAACGAAACCGAGATTGAAGATTTAGGTAATGGCTTAAAACGCCAAATGCTTGGCTATAACGAAGAGCTAATGGCCGTGAAAATTTGGTTTTCAGAAGGGGCTATTGGTTATAACCATGCGCACAGGCACTCGCAAGTAACGTATGTAGTTGAGGGTGAGTTTCACTTTAACATTGATGGCGTAACTAAAATCTTAAAAGCGGGCGATAGTTGTTTTATTCCTCCTTTTGCTGATCACGGTGCAACGTGCCCAACTGGCGGTATACTGATTGATACCTTTAGCCCAGCTCGCGAAGACTTTCTTGAGGAATAACCTATGAAAATTCAAGGCTTACGCTGGTGGGTTATAGTGCTAATTGCACTTGCTACCATTATTAACTATATAGACCGTCAAGCGCTTAGCGTTTTATGGCCAGACATTGTGGAAGAAATGTTCCCTGATGAATCTGCGTTAGAGCGTAAACAAATTTACGCTAATATTTCTATAGTATTCGTATTTGCTTATGCATTTGGCCAAGCTATTTTTGGCAAAATTTTTGACTGGGTTGGCACGCGTTTAGGTTTTGTGCTTTCAATTGGTGTGTGGTCATTAGCCACTGTTGCCCATGCTTTTGCACAAGGGGTGCTTAGTTTAAGTATTTTCCGTGCAATTTTAGGTGTAGCCGAAGCTGGTAACTGGCCCGGTGCAGCTAAAGGTAATGCCGAGTGGTTTCCAACAAAAGAGCGTGCTTTAGCGCAAGGTATATTTAATTCTGGCGCAGCCATTGGTGGCATTATTGCTATCCCGCTTATTGCTTATTTAACCGTGTACTTTAGCTGGCAAATGGTGTTTGTATTTGTTGGTGCCTTAGGTTTTTTATGGTTAGTTCCTTGGATTATATTGGTAAAAGCGCCTCCAGGCTCTCACCCTTGGATAAGTGAAGAAGAGCGTGAGTACATTCTTACCGGACAAAGACGCGTTGATGATAACGGCGATGTAACAAGCGATGACGAAGAAGAATATAACCCGTCTACAGGCGAGTTACTCTCTCGTAAGCAAAGCTGGGGCGTAATTATAGCCTCTGCAGCTATCGACCCTATTTGGTGGTTATTTGTTTTTTGGATACCAATTTACTTAAACGAAGTGTATGGCATGGATGTTAAATCGATTGGTATTTATGGCTGGGTCCCGTATGTAGGCGCTATGTTTGGTGCTTGGTTTGGTGGCTTACTTGCCCAAAACCGCCTTAAAGCAGGCTGGAATACCGATAAAACGCGTAAGCTGACCATCACATTAGGGTGTTTAATTATGTTGCCGGCGCTGCTTGCAATGGCAAACCCTGGGGAGCCAGTAATTGCGGTACTTATTATGGCTGTTATTTTATTTGGTTTTCAAACCGCCATTGGTAACGTGCAAACCTTACCAAGCGACTTATTGGGTAAAAAAGCGGTAGGTACGTTGTCGGGCTTCTCTGGCATGGCCGCTAAATTAGGTGCTGTAGGCCTTACGTCATTGGTACCTATTTTAACAGCGGATGGTAATTATACACCGGCGTTTGTGATAGGCGCGTCTTTAGCGATTATTGCAATGGCAGCTGTATGGATCTTAATTCCAAAAATTGAACCATTGAAAAAGCCTAACTAATTTGTTGGCAATGGCTGTGTTTCTCACAGCCATTTACTACCTAAGGTAAGTGATAATAATGAAAAATATTTACTTTATTGGCGAGTGCATGATTGAGTTAAGAGCGACTGTTCCCTCTACATTGCATCAGTCATTTGCAGGTGACGTATACAATTCGGCAGTTTACTTAAAGCGTTGTTTCCCACAAATCACCACCTCAGTTATTACCGCTTTAGGGGAGGATAACTTAAGTAAAAAAATGCGTGAGCGTTTTGCAAGTGAGCAACTAAATACAGACTATGTATTTGCTCATAACAGTAAAGTCCCAGGTATGTATTACATAGAAACGGACGAGCAAGGCGAGCGCAGTTTTATTTACTGGCGGGATGATTCAGCAGCTAAAAAGGTGGTTGAATTTATCAGCCCTGAGCTCGTTAAGCAGCTGTCATCGGGTGATATGTTTTTCTTTTCGGGTATTTCTTTAGCCGTAATAGAAGAGCAAGCAAGAGCGCAGTTTTGGGACATAGTGAAGCAACTTAAAGCCGCGGGTGTAAAAATAGTATTTGACCCAAATTACCGTGCGCGACTTTGGGATAACGTTGAGCAAACTAAAGCGCAATACCATAGTGCATTTAGCTTAGCCGATATTACGTTACCCGGCGTTGAAGACTTAGAAACGCTTTACAACGTGCAAAGTGTAGAAGCGGTAATTGATTATTTGGCTCCGTACAACATTAACGAAATTATAGTAAAAAACGGCCCCGATTCAGTCATTACAAAAGAGGCTAATACAGTGCAAAGCCACAGTATTACGCCGGTTAAAAACGTTGTTGATACAACCTCCGCAGGCGATGCCTTTAACGGCGTGTATTTAGGAGCGCGCTTAGATGGGCGCCCAATTAGCGAAGCGGTTAAGCTGGGCGCGCAGGCTGCCGGCGCTGTTATTCAGCAACCCGGTGCTATTGCACCAAAAGATGTTTTTCAACAAGCCATGGCTAAATCAGGTCTCTAACTGGCTAATTTACTCAATTTATAACACTAAGTAGCACGATTATTTAAAATAAGGGAAATAACGCATGACTCGCTTTTCTGAACTAATGGCAGGGCAAACTCTGCTACCTATAATTCAAGCAGACACGCCAGAGCAAGGTGTAAACATTGCTAAAGCAATGGCAGAGGCAGGCCTAACTTTGGTAGAAGTTGTTCTTAGAACAGATGCATCAATTGATGCGCTTAAAGCCATTAAAGAACAGGTTCCACAGCTAAAAGTGGGCGCAGGCACCGTTATTAACGAAACAATTTTAAAGCAAGCGCTAGAAGCAGGCTCAGATTTTATAGTTACTCCCGCTGTATCGCCTACACTATTAAGTGAGCTGGTTAAGTGTAACGTGCCAGTATTGCCAGGTGTATCAAATACCGGCGATATATTAATGGCGCTTGAGTATGGTTTTGAAGAGCAAAAACTCTTTCCTGCTTCACTTGCTGGTGGTGCGCCGTTTGTCTCTGCTGTCTCATCTGTATTTCGTGCAGTGAGCTTTTGCCCGACTGGCGGTGTAAGCGAAAAAAATAAAATGGATTACTTGTCGTTAAACAATGTATTTGCAGTAGGCGGTACCTGGGTTGCTAAAAAAGAATGGGTAACGCAGGGTAATTGGCAAGCCATTACAGACTCTTGTATCGAGGCTTTAAAATAGCAAGGAGCAAAAAATGAATTATTTAGCCCCAACCATTGCACCAGGCGTTGTTGTTGGCGATGAAGTAAGCGAAGTGTATAAACACGCACGAACGCATCAGTATGCATTGCCTGCTGTAAACGTGGTGAGCACATCGTCAATTAATGCCACCTTAGAGGCCGCAAAAAAAATGAAGTCGCCGGTCATTATTCAACTATCTAATGGGGGAGCGCAGTTTTTTTGTGGTAAAGGTTTAGCACTAGAGGGCCAGCAATCTGCCGTTGTTGGGGCAATAAGTGCTGCACAGTATGTGCATAACGTGGCGAAGCACTATGGCGTTGCTGTCATGCTGCACACAGATCACGCAGCAAAAAAACTACTGCCTTGGATTGATGGTTTATTAGATGAAGGCGAAAAGTATTTTGCGCAAACAGGTAAGCCGCTTTTTTCATCGCACATGATTGACTTGTCAGAAGAGCCACTGGAAGAAAATATAGAAATTTGTGAGCGTTATTTAGCGCGCATGGCAAAAATAGGCATGACACTTGAAATAGAGCTCGGGTGTACCGGCGGAGAAGAAGACGGGGTTGATAACTCGCACCTCGACAGCTCTGCGCTTTACACTCAACCAGAAGATGTAGCCTACGCCTATGAGCGACTTAGTAAAATAAGCCCTAATTTTATCATTGCTGCTTCGTTTGGTAACGTTCACGGCGTATACAAGCCTGGCAATGTGGTATTAACACCTACCATATTACGCGACTCGCAAGCCTATGTAGCTGACAAATTTAATTTAGAGCATAACGCTATTAATTTTGTATTTCACGGTGGGAGTGGCTCTGAGCACAGTAAAATTGCTGAGTCGCTAACCTACGGGGTGGTAAAAATGAACATTGATACCGACACCCAATGGGCGAGTTGGAACGGGGTATTAAACTACTACCAAGAAAAACAAGGCTACTTGCAAGGCCAAATTGGTAACCCTGATGGCGAAGATAAACCCAATAAAAAATACTATGATCCACGTGTGTGGTTACGTCAGTCGGAGCAGCATATGGTGGCTCGCCTGATCCAATGTTTTGACGACCTTAATTGTGTGAACAGGTATAGCGCATGAAAAGACTGAATAAAGTATTAAAGCAAGATGGGGTTGAAACCGACCTTATTATGTTAATTCGCACGCTATTAGCAACCACAAAAGAAATAGCGTTTAGAGTAAGCCAAGGTGAGCTTGCGGGTGTTTTAGGCTCTACCCTTAACGAAAATATCCAGGGCGAGGTGCAAAAAAAGTTAGATGTCATTGCCAATCAACTGTTAAAAGATACCTTAATTGATGATGATCTTGTAAAAACAGTGGCATCTGAAGAAGAAGATAATGCAGTAGGCGCCCACCCCGATGGTAAATATATTGTGGCATTTGATCCCCTTGATGGGTCATCAAACATTGATGTTAACGGGCAAATAGGCACTATTTTTACCATTTACCCTGCAAAAGCAGATGTGCCCTACGATAGTGATGAGCAATTTAATCAACCCGGTACTAATCAGGTTTGTGCAGGCTACGTGCTGTATGGGCCATCGTCGTTACTAGTAATGAGCACAGGCGGGCCAACCCGCTGTTATACACACGATTTAACCCACGGTGGCTTTTTGCTTACAAAACCAGAGCTTGCAGTGCCGAGTAAAAGCCGTGAGTTCTCGGTTAATATGGCAAATTACCGATATTGGGATGAAGCAACACAAGTTTACTTTGATAAATTACTGTATACATCAGAAGAATTTGCTAAAAGCTCAATTCGCTATAATGCAGCCATGGTTGGTGATGTACACCGAATTTTATGCCGTGGCGGGGTATTTATGTACCCGCAAGGTACGCGCGCGGGTAATGAAAACGGTAAAATACGCTTACTTTACGAAGCTAACCCACTGGCAATGCTCACTGAAAACGCAGGCGGTATAGCCACCTCTAAAGGCATGCGTATTTTAGATATTCAGCCCGATGAGCTGCATCAGCGTGTGCCTGTTATTTTAGGCTCTAGTGAACCTGTGACTTACTTTAATTCTACGGTTTATTAAATCTGACTAAGGCCTAAGTACAAAAGGGCGGTTATTGTGCTCTTACGCCTTTTAAATAAAACGTATGCCACTGCTGACAATAGTGAGTTAAACGCAGTGGCTACGTTATTTTATATACACATCAAAAATTCATATCTATAGGCTATTACAGCTAAAGCTTTACGCCTGTATTTTCCAGCCCCCATTCTTTATGTGCTTATCGCGCTACGTATTAATTCAGAGTAATTCTTTCGGTAAAACCAATTGTTCATAAAGGTTGCTTATTTATCTATTCGTGAAATTAATATTGGTAATAACGCTGCGTTATTAGGTATAGACGTAAGTTAACTTTAAGTTAATAAAATATGATGAATTTTGAACGAATATAGTGGTAAAAGTGTTTTTATTATGCTTATATTACCAAGTTGGTTAACAATGAAGCGTAAAAATAAAATAATTTGGTAATAACAAACTGGGTATTTGGTAAATCAAACATAACACTTGCTAAATACTAAACCACACAATTAAGGAGAATAGAGCCATGATGAAATTAAAACATTTTGCATTATGTGCTGTTGCAGCTGCCATTATAGGTTGTGACACGGATTCAAATAATAATAACAACACATTGGGCTCTATTGCTCTATCAGGCACAGCGTTAACGGGCGAAACATTGTCGACCAGCGTAAATGATGCCGATGGTATTTCTGGCGAAGTAAGCTACTACTGGTACGCCGATGGACAAGTTATAAGTGGCGCTAATGACGCAACTTTTACATTAACAGATGAGCAAATTGGTTTTGCAATTACAGCACAAGCACTTTATACAGATGACAGCGGTGTTAATGAATCACATTTAAGTGAGCCCACCGATGAAGTGTCAGCTATTCCTTTTGCGGCCACGGTAGAAATTAACGGTGATGCAATTATAGGTAATGAACTAAGTGCTAATGTAGCGGATGAAAATGGTTTTGATCCGGCGCTTGTAGCATATACATGGTTTGCAGATGATGTTGAAATTGCCGATGAAACCTTAGCAACCTACACTATTACCGAATCGCAACTAGGTAAAGTTATAACTGTAAATGCAGCATTTGAAGATAACAGAGGCTTTGCAGAGTCAGCTACATCAACTGCCACAGCGCCAGTAGAGCGTGCAAATTCAGAAGGGTCGGTGGCTATTGTTGGCACACCTACGGTGGGTAATACACTTACAGCCGAAATAACAGATGAAGATGGCGCAAGCGGCACAATTACTTACCAGTGGTTTGCTGATGAGGTTGCAATTAGTGATGCCACGCAAAGCACTTACGTTGTAGATGAGTCATTATTAGGGCAATTTATTACCGTGCAGGTTACCTACACGGACGATCACGGTTTTACCGAAGACAACCTTTCTGAGGCAACCATTGCTGTTTCTGCAGAGGCTGTAGATGAAGCGGGTAGTATCACCATCTCAGGGGCTACGCCTTATTTAGTGACTAGCGAATTAACCGCTGAAATTAGCGATAACAACGGCGTAGATGAGCAAAACGTTACCTACACTTGGCTTGCTGATGGCGTAGCAATTGCCGACACCAACAGCAAAACATTTACGCCAACTAATCAAGCTGGCGCGATTATATCGGTCACTGCGAGTTATACCGATAACGATGGCTTTTCAAGCACAATTACCGGTGCCGCCGATACAGTAGTGTACACGCAAGTGATAAGCGATGCGGATGCGCTATTAGGTGCTATTAATGCAGGGCTTGGTGATGGCGATGTGCTTGGTTTAAATACCGGTGTATATGCCGATCTTGATGCCATTATGCTAACCAGCGCAGCAACACTTAAAGCTGTTGAAGGACAAAGCCCGGTAATTAGTGGCGAGCTTTGTATTCATGTAGCCAGTGGGGTTGATGGCGCGGGTATTGAAGGGCTTACATTTAAAAATATTGATACTAAATCGGGTGGCTTTTGTGAAACCGAAGAAGATGCCGTTATTTATTCTGAGGGTGACAACTTCACCTTTACACAAAATACTATCGATGGTGAAGCAGAGACGTTAAATAATTCTACCTACCATTGGTTAATGCTTAAAGGCGACGCCGCAATGGTTGAGCGTAATACCTTTGCCAACCGCGATAAAGCAGAAAATGGTTCGGTGATAAAAATGTCTTCATCGAGCACTAACCACGTTATTCAATATAACCTTTTCACAGGTACCAGCAGCAACCCAAATTTTGGTAACTCTAGCCTGCACTTAATTAACGCAGGTAGTACAACAGGTACAGGCTCTGCTGATGATGCAAACTTTACTATTCAATATAACCGAGTAGAAAACTTTGTTACAGGCCGACGTTTAATGCGCGTACAAACCTCTGGCGCGACGATTAAAGGCAATACCATTTTAAATCCTAATGGCGGTATTTCGCTTGAAGATGGTGGATTTAATACGGTATCAGACAACATTATTATTCGTACCACTGATATTGCAAGTTCAAGCGATCGTCCTGCTGGCGTGCTAGTTACGCCTTTAGGCCACACTGTAAGCAATAACTACATCGCTGGTATTCGCTCAGGTAATAAAGAAGCCGGTGGTATTGTATTTACCGCTAACCCATTTTCACAAGCTGATGGCGGGGTGCCAAATGGAGGTAACCAAGCTGTGCTTGATGGCGCAGGCGACTTTACCCTTAATGTGACAAACAATACGGTACTTAACTCACAGCAACCATTTGTATTTAGTACAGAAATAGGTTCAAAGGCACCTGTTGGAGATTGTGATGAGCTTACCGCAGAAAATGCACCTGTACTGTATGGTTTAACTAAAAATGCATTTGAAATTAACTTCAACGGTAATTTAAATGCTAATGGGGTGGGCGATCAAACTGATGAAGACACCATTGAAAGCAGCGCGCTTGTTTATGGTTTCTTTTACCCTAACGAGCTATCGAGCGATCACTCTTTTGAATACGACTGTGACCTAATTAACCATACTGAATCACTGTTCTCTAACAGCTTTGGCTTTAGTGACAGTTATGAGTCGGGCGATGCGAGCGACCTATGGGTTGATATTAGAAACTTAAATGGCAATGGTGAATACGACACCGATGGCGCTATTGACCAAAACCCAGAAGCAAATGGTAAAGAAATCCCAGAGTTTGTCACTGCTACAAGTACGCTGCTTGAGACTGACTCAAATGGAGCACAAGCCTTAGCAGGTGCAAGAAACTTATACTACATCCAAAGCACTGATGTAGGTGCAGGCTCTACGTGGGTGGCACAAGATGAATAAGCCCACACTGCACATTATTAATACTTATAAAAATAGCAAACTACGCACAACACACACAATGATAAAGGAGAACGCGGCATGTCGTTAAAAATGGATAGAAGACGTCAACATTCTACAAACAGCTCTGTTTGTAATCATTTTGCACTTTCACCTGCTGCTAAGTTAATTAGAGCAAGTTTACTTGCAGGTATGGCAGGTTCATTGTCATTTAATGCTTTTGCTCAGCAAGAAGCCCAAGAAAAAGTGACTGAAGTAGAGCAAGATGTAGAAATCATCAGCGTTACAGGTACTCGTAGAACCATACAAGATCAAATTGCAATTAAGCGTGAGGCAACAACGGTTGTCGATGGTTTATCTGCAGAAGATATTGGTGATTTACCCGCGCTGTCAATTGGTGAAGCGCTTGAGTCGATTACCGGTGCCGCATCTCATCGTGAAAACGGGGGCGCTACCGAAATCACCATTCGTGGTTTAGGCCCATTTTTAAGCGCAACCCATATTAATGGCCGTGAAGCTACCAATGGTAGTGGTGATCGCTCGGTTAACTTTTCACAGTTTCCATCAGAGCTTGTAAAAAAGGTCGCTATTTACAAAACCCAAGATGCTTCAATGATTGAAGGTGGCGTAGCCGGTGTGATTGCACTTGAAACGATTGCCCCGCTAGATTACGGCAAGCAACGCGTACAAGGCGAAGTAAAACTAAATTACAATCCAGATGAAAGTAATGTAGAAAACTCACTTCAAAGTGATACAGGCTATCGTGGTACGTTTAGTTATGTTGACCAATTTGAGTTTGCCGATGGCCAAGCAGTGGGTGTGTCTTTTGGTGTGCAGCGCCAAGATATTAGCCAACCAGAAGCAGAGTACAGAAGCTCAAGCCCATCGGGCTCTTCACTTTGGGCATGTTTAAATGACCCAACTAATACGAATGAAGGCTTTTACAGAAGCAGCGCAGGTGATTGTGAAGACCAAGTAAGTGGCAGTAACAATCAAGGTTATCAAACAAACATCGACCCAGAAACAGGCAAAGCCGAAAGCGATGGCACTCCATATGCATGGACAGGTAGTAGCCGCAGCTATCGTCAAAATGAAACCTCAGATGAGCGTGATGCTGTATTTATTGCAATGCAATACCAGCCGTCGTCTGAGTGGGATGTTAACTTTGATGCACAAATCTCTGACAGAACACAAAGAGAAGCACGCCACGATTTAATTTTTTTACAAAAACGTGCAACACCTGGTTTAACAGGCCCAACGCTTGTTACTAACGATGTAGGCGGAATTTTACATTGGGAAGGTGAAGAACGTATTGAATCGGCGGGCGAGCAATTCTCACGTGAAGAAAACTACCAAGGTTATGGTATTAATATTGAGCACACGGTAACCGACCGTCTTACTGTAAATCTTGATTTAGCGTATTCAAAAACTGAGCGTGAAGAGCTACAAATTTCTAACCGTGGTAGAACCGCAGACCGTAATTTGTTTAGTTGGGATATGGGCGATGAAATTCCTCACTTCACGTTAACGGACTTTGATGTAACTGATATCTCTAACTTTACAGATAGCTTACGTACACGTTTAGACCGTGAAAATGTTCGCGAAAACGTTGTTAAATCGGCGCGTATTGATTTTGACTACGCGTTAGAGGGCGATATATTTACCAGTATTGAAGGGGGTATTAGAGCCTCAGAGCTAAGCTTTATACAGTTTGGTGGTAGCCAAGGTAATGGGTCTCGTACTGAGTACACGATAGGCGATGACTCAGCATTGGAGATACTTCAGGGCTGTCAAATTGACTTCCCAGAATCTGACTTTTTATCTAGCGTATCGGATGGCAACTTAGTAACAAATGTAGACAGTAGCGGTAATGTAATAAGCTCTGGGACAGGTTCTTCGTGGGCGACCTACGATAACGTGTGTTTCTCTCAAGCTGTAGCGGCTACAGACGCTGATTATACAGGTGAATTTGGTTACCCTGATGTTGAGTACGAAAATGCCGGTACCATAGATGTTACTGAAAAAACCACCTCAGTGTACTTAATGGCAAACTACGACACTGAAGTATTTGGTAAGTTTATTCGTGGTAACTTCGGCCTGCGTATTGTTGATACTGATGTAACCTCAGTAGGCTTTAGAACAAATTACACTGTAGATGTAGATGAAACTACAGGCGCTGTAACCCTCGATGTAGGGAATTCACTAGAAAGAACCGAAAGCGGCGGTGGTTATACTAAATACTTACCAAGCTTTAACTTAGTAGTTGATTACAGTGAAGACATTTTACTGCGCGCGGGTATTTACCGTGGTATGTCACGTGCTGACCCATCTGATTTAGGCTATGATCGCGACTTTGTAACAGACGATCAATCTGTTGCGCTATCGCTTTCTGACTTATTAACCGTAGATGGTTCAGGTAACCCTGATACTCAACCATTAATGTCATGGAACTACGACTTAGCCTTTGAATGGTACCCTAATGAAGATTCTATTTTAGCGCTAAGCCTATACTACAAACAGTTCCAAGGTGGCTTCCAGCAACAAACTGTAATTGAAGACTATGTGGTTGGCGGTGAAACAGTATCACTACCAGTGACAAATTCGGTAACAACCGATAATGATAGCGATATACTGGGTTTAGAAGCGTCGTTCTCGTACCGCTGGGATAATGGTATTGGTGTAAAATTTGGCTATAACTTTGCAGATACTGACTTTGAGTTTGAAGATAGCCTATATGGCGATACATACGTTACCGACCTAGATGGCAATACTACTCAATTAACTGCCGGTATTATTGAACCTGGTTCGGTGCCGGGGTTCTCAGAGCATGTATTTAGCAGCCAACTGTATTACCAAATTGGTGACTTTGATACGGCCATTATTTATAAATACCGTAGTGAATACTTCCAACCATATACCAGTAATGGTACCCGCTTACGTTATGTTGATGCCGTAGGTGTATGGGAAATGCGTGCATCGTATAAAATTAACGAGCACTTTAGAGTTAAAGCTGAAGCCATTAACTTGTTTAGCGCACCTAAGTCACAAGACTTCTTTGTGGAAGATAACCTAGGTGAAGTAAACGATTACGGCCCACGTTTATTCTTAGGAATGAGCTTTAAGCTATAACACAATAACCAGTGATCCCCACTTTAAAGCCCAATTAGCGTATGCCGCTAATTGGGTTTTTTTGTATGTGTGTGGGCTATTAAACCTAAGCTTTTTGAATCGCGGCGTACTCTCTTAACTAAATCTTGGCTAAACCTTTTTACCTAAAGCGCAGCATTACTAAACTCAGTGTTAGTAACGCTGCGTTATTGGCAGCGAATTAGTTAGCCAAAAGTCTACTATCTTTATCTTGGTTGACCAATTAATTCGGTAAAAGCGGCTAAATATAAAAATAACGCTGTATATATAAAAAAAATATATCGAGGAGATTGAGGGGGTTTTAATCTTTTTTTGTGTGTTATTTAACTTTAATTGAGATTTAAAAGCACATTAAATACAAGTGGTTATATTGTGGTCAGTAATAAAAGTGTTTTTGTCATGCCGAATTGGCTTTTATTGGTAATGACTGTTTTTGCTTTTTTTACAAAAAATGATTTACCAATAGGTTGACCTTTGGTGCTTTTTCTGTAAATATTAAGTTAACCATTTAGATAAATGGTAAGGCGTTTAATAAAAAATATATAGCGAGTTACACATAGCACTGACACACACAGGAAAAACTATGAATCACAAGTTATCAAAAATTACGCTAGCAGTTATATCTGCCACAGCATTAAACCTTTCTATGTCCACACACGCACAGGAAGCCAAGCCAATTGCAGAAGATGATGTAGAGATCATCGAAGTATCTGGCATTCGTCAATCACTTACTAATGCACTTGCTGAAAAACGCTCTGCAGATAGCCTAGTTGAAATTATTCAGTCAGAAGATATTGGTAAATTACCCGATCAAAACCTCGCTGAAGTATTAGAAAACGTAACGGGTATTCAAATTACACGTCAAGCGGGTGTAGGCACAGGTGTACAAATTCGTGGTACCGATGCTAACCGTACCGAAATTAACGGTGTATCAACGGTGGGCTCAGGCTCTGGTCGAAGTGGTATTAGCTTTGAAGATGTATCAGCGTCAATTATTTCAAGTTTAGAGGTAATAAAGTCGCCTGAAGCGAAAACAATAGAGGGCTCTGTAGGCGGTACTATTAACCTTAAAACGATTCGCCCACTGCATTTAGGTGAGCAGCTAGCCACTATTAGAGTGCAAGGTGAGCACAGTAGCTTAAGCACTGATAGCGGTTTGCAACCACGTTTTTCGGGAACTTTTGCTGACAACTGGGAAGGTGATTACGGTAAATTTGGTGTGTTAGTGAGCGGCAGCTACGCAGAGTAAGATGTAACGGCGTTTCGCCCACGTGCAGATAGAGATAACATTATCACTGCAGATAGCGGTGTAGCCAGCGCTCAGTCTTTTGACTTTTTACCGATTCAATTTTTTGTACAAGATTACGATAACTACGAATACGAAACTAAAAACTTTGTAGGTACCATTGAATGGGCGCCAAACGACAACACAAAGTTTTATTTTGATGCTGTGGTTAACGATCAAGAACGTCGCCAAGAAAGCTCTCGTGTACAGGCTTCTGGTGTAAGTGCGCTTAATGATATTTCGGTTCCTGATGAATTTGAAACCGTAAACTTAGGCTCACTTGGCGGTACCAACCTTAGGTCTATTCAAGCGGCCTTACGCGGTGTCATTCCGGTTAATTTAGAAAACGATGATGACGATCCTAACCTTCGTTTTTCAAGTGATACAAACTCGCGTGTTACCGACAGTAATATTTTTAGACTCGGTGGCGAATGGCAAGGCGATAAGTGGTTTGTTAGTGCTGAAATTGCATCATCATCTTCAGATACAACTACGCCTAGCTTTAATACAACGCTTAACTTTATTAACCCAAATGTGCCGTTAGATGCTGGTGGCGGTAATGATAATAGTGTGCCGTTTGAGTATGACTTATCAGGTGGCGCATTGGCATTTGGTATTGCAGAGGGGGCAGAGTACGCGCCAACGGTTGAACAACTACTAGACCCTGCAAATGTAGTGCTACGTGATGTAAATATTGGTCAAGATACGGTTGAAAACTCTGAAGATGCGTTCCGTATTGATTCAACCTATTACACAGACTCAATTGTAACCTCTATTGATTTTGGTTACCGCTACGGTAAATCACAAAGCAAACAAAACGAAATTACCTCAAGCATTGGTTTAAGAACCATGGCTGATAGCCCGTCGGGTGATTTATTTGCCGACTTATTAGTGGCAGGCCCAGATAACTTTAACGAAGCTGATGGCCGCTCGTTATACATAGGCGACTTTTTACTTATTGATCCAGAGCTTGTGGCGTCAGACCCTGATGCGGTACTTGCCACATTACAAGCAGCGATGACTGCGCACGGTTCAAGCAAAACATTAAATGCACCTACTTCAAGTTCTGCAGGTTTTTTTGATATAGAAGAAACCACCCATGCGCTATATGCACAAGCTAACTTTGAGTACGAAATGGTACGCGGTAATATTGGCGTACGTTACATTCAAACAGACGTAGAGTCTACCGGTAACTCGGTTACTCAAGATGGTAGTGGTAATGAACTGGTAACGCGTATTACCAATGAATCAGACTATGACTTTATTTTACCTCGTTTAAACCTTGTCGCTGATGTATCAGAAGATGTACTTGTACGCTTTGGTGTTGGTAAAGATATTCGTCGCCCTGATTATAACGACCTATCAACATCTATTACTTACAGCACAAGTCCAAATGACGAAGTTGAATTTGGTAACCCAGCACTGAAACCTGAAGAAGTACTGTCTTACGATTTATCGGCAGAGTGGTATTTTGCAGAGGCAAGTGTATTTAGCGTAGGTATTTTTCATAAAACACGTAAAGACTTACACGTAAATCAGTTAACCTCGCCAGTTGAAGACCCTGTAACAGGGTATCGCGACTTAACAGAGCCATGTGAAGGTGGCGGTATATTTAACCCCATTGCAGATATAAACGTATTTGGCCCTGAGAATGGCCGTGGCGTATGTGTTGGTACAGAAACAAAAGTAAACGATAGTGGTGAAACTACCCAAAAAGGGATTGAGTTTGCCTTTCAGTATGACCTATCAGGCTTTGAAAAAGACCTAGGGTGGGCATCTGGTTTTGGTGTGCTAGCTAACTATACAATTCAAGAGTTCTCAGGTGGTGAAACCGAAAATTCAGCAACCTCAAGAGCAAGTAATGTATTTGCAGCAACTACCGGTACGCCAGGTATTGAAGTAAGTGAAATTCAAGGCTTACTTAACCTTTCTGAAAACGCGTATAACTTTACGCTGTACTACGAAAAATTTGGCCTATCAGCACGTATGCGTTACACGTGGCGTGAAGGGTATCGTTCAAATGACTTTGGTAGTACGTCTAGCTTCCCTTGGGGTTTCCCAGTGGTACAGGAAGACCGTGGCCAGCTTAATGCAAGTATTAGCTACGATGTGAACGAGCAACTTAATATTGGCTTAGAGGCAGTAAATATTACTGAATCTGAAATTAGCCAATCATGTGTAAACGAAAGCGCACTATTGTGTTTCCAAGGTTTAACTGACCGTCGTATTACACTGGGTGCAAGTTACCGTTTTTAAAAAGTATGTTGAGAGTGTGTAGCCTTTGAACGGGCACGCAAAAGCAAGCCACATGGCTTGCTTTTTTTTACCTAAAATTAGCCGCAGTTAGGTGGTTAATAAAGGGCAGTGGTTCTTTGTGTTGGGGGTAAAAATGCACCTGTTTGCAAAAAATAAAGTGTGTGTTGTATTACTTGTTGGTTGTAGCGCATTCCCGTGTGGCTTACATCAAGGGTAATAAAATCACGCATATTAGTAGGGCGTGTTGGTATTTGATGGTTGAATTTGCGGCAGTGTGTTTGGTTTTTAGGCAAGGCAGAGTCTGTGAAGTGTGGTTATTCCCCATAAATAGGCGATAACGCTGCATAAATGCCAAACATGCGCTGCCCTTTGGGTTCTGCCTAGGGGCGATAAACTCTTTGTTGCCTACATGGATGTAGGTAAGGGGCGTGAGCAGGACGCGGAAGCTTTACTTGGTTTTTACTTAGCCCACTAGGTTACAAACCTCGCGCCGCGATTTAATCGCCCCTAGATTGAACAAATTTCAATCCGCAAAAATCAACACGCCCTCAGCTTGGTTGATTCTACAGACACCAAGCCATCGTTTTTACCTTTAAAATAATGCTGTGTCAGGGTGGATGCTTTAGTACCGGCTATTACGCCTAAATTAATGTCCAGCTCATTTATGGTGTTGCCCAAACTCTTACTGCCTGTAATTAAAGATTGGCTTACACCGCCGGCTATATGCATTAGCCATGAACCATTTAAATGATTAGCTAATTCGCTGCCTTTGTTAGGCGTGCCAATTAACACGACTTTTCCAAGTGTATTACCATTAAATACCCGAGGGTTATTTTGCAAGTAGGCTCTAATAACTAAGCCACCTAGGGAGTGGCCTACAAAATGTACTTTACTCGCATTAGCAATACAGGTATTAATTTGTGTGGTTGTTTGCGTAAATACAGCCTCAACACTTTGCCCTAAAGAGGCGTAATTTAGGCTGCATACATTTATAATGAGCACGTTTAAGCTGTTGGGCAAAATATCGCATTGCCCAATCGCTTCTGCCTAATCCATGGGCAAGTACTACCAGCTCATCATTAGGTTTATACTGCACGGGGAGATTATTAGTACTTTTACAGCCGGTTAGGAAAAGTAAAAGTATTAGGCCGATTACTAATGGTTTTTTCATTACTTTTACACCCTACACACGTTCGCTATTAGTAATTATATTGTCCATTTAAAAGCAGTGTGCTGCTCAGTAACCGCCCATAATTTGCTAAGTACAGGCTGATCTAAAGCAAACGGCTCAAGTTTGCATGTTCCTACGGGGCCGCTCCAATTCCATCTTCCTGATGGGCCATAATACGCACGTTGTTTTAGGTTATGCTCGGTGGCACACATAACCTCAGGGTATGCACCTTGCTCTGCCGATTGCGCTAAGCCCATTTTTACTATTAGTGACCAGGTAAATCGGGTTGCAAAGTTAACATTATCGCCAATAAGAGAGGTATTAGCTGCACCTGGGTGACACACAAACACCTGCACATTTTTATTGGCGGCGGCTATTTTATTTTGCAGCTCATAAGCAAACATCATTTGTGCAAGTTTACTGTGGCAGTAGGTCTTATTTGGGTGGTAGTTTTTATTCCAATTCATGTCATCAAATTGAATCGTTTTAAGCCCCATTTTGTAGCCTTCACTGGCCACTACAACAATACGCCCGCTAGATTGCTCTATTTTATTAAATAGCAAACCACACAGTAAAAAGTGCCCATAGTGGTTAACCCCTAACTGACTTTCAAAGCCGTCTTTAGTAAATTGCTGAGTCGCGACCTGCGCAATAGCGCCGTTACAAATAAGTGCATCTATGTGTGGCACAGCTTGTAATACCTCGTTGGCTGCATGGCGTACTGATGCAAGCTCTGCTAGGTCCATTTTTATAAAGCTCACATCGGTTCTATTGCCAAACTCCTGTTTTAACTTAGCAATAGCTTCATCTGATTTTAAAGGGTTACGATTGAGCATAACTACTTTTGCGCCTTTAGCGAGTAATAGTCGGGTTGCTTCAAAGCCTGCGCCTGTATTTGCTCCCGTTATTAGATAGCATTTACCAACTAAAGAACAGAGTTGGTCGGGAGTCCAGCCAGAAGGGCCAAATGGGTTAGTTGCGCTCATTAGTTAAATTCCTATCAATAGTTAAGTATAAATATGCAGTACAGGGCTATGCGTATTGCTCTAAAGTGCTTGTTAGGTAATATAACTCTCGCTACTAGGTGTAACTAGGCGATATCCTCTTTAAAATATGCCTATTTGTATCGCTGCATTGAGAATGTGTATCTACGATGCTAGATTAGAATTATTCTATATTTAAAGGGTATGGGTGAGTGAGCAAACACCACATTAAGCAACTTATACAAAACAACCTGTCTTTTAACGAGGTAAAAAGCGATAAAAATTATACCCAAGGGCTAATAGAAACGGGTATTAAAGGTGTTCAGTTGTTTAAAGTAACGCATGCTATGCGCTGTGCACCTGCGGTATACGAGCCGTGTATTGTTGCTATAGTCAGTGGCGCTAAAGAAGCCATACTCGATGGTAAGCATTTTATATACGATGAAAATAATTATATGTGCTGCCCTATGTCTATGCCGGTAGAAGCGGGTACACCCACGGCTTCACCTGAGAACCCCTTGCTAGGCGTTATTGTATCGCTAGATACAAAAGTGATGACCGAATTATCTATTACCATGGCTGCACAAGGTGTAAAAAAACACGCATCAGGCCCCAAAACGCAAGGGCTTACACTCGCAGCGTGGGATGACTCATTTACCGATTCATTACTACGATTGCTGCAACTTGTAGGCAACCCTGTAGATATTGCGGTTTTAGGCGAAGGGCGACTGCGAGAATTATATTACGCCATATTAAACGGACAGGCAGGTAGTAGTGTGCACCAAGCCTTTGGCGTAGGAAACGACATAGCACGCTCAATTGATTATTTGGCATCTCGATTAGATGAGACCATAACCATAGACGATATGGCAGCAAAAATTGGCGTAAGTAGGGCAGTTTTGCATCGAAAATTTAAGGATGCGACCAGTATGTCGCCGATTCAATTTGTTAAATCTATGCGCTTAAATACCGCTGCGATGAAAATTGCAGTGGGTATGAACGTAAGTTCGGCGGCCATGTCGGTAGGCTATGTTAGCTCATCACAATTTAGCCGAGAATTTAAACGCATGTATGGGCAATCGCCAAAGCAGTGGAGCCAAGCAAAGGAGTTACCTCAGGAGCTTGTTGAGCAATCGATTGTTCAAACAGTTGATCAATCAACCAGCCTGAGGGATTGATCATGGATAATACAGTCATTTTTAGGGTTGTTGGTGCGGTATGAATTATTTTTGGCATAGTGTTAGCTGTCAACCCTGAGCTGATAAGCAATAAGCCAGTTCCTAATGATATTTTTAAGGCCGTAGAGCGCAGAATTTGGTGGGGGTTATTTATTGGTTTTGGCTTATTACTGCAATTCCATTTTCAGCTTGTACCTTGGCAAGCTACTATAGCGGCAACGCTGTCATCGTTACTCGTAGGGCTATTAATTGCAAGGCTTATTGGCATTATGTTAGATGGTTCGGTAGCAAAACAGTGGCTGAATGTGGGTATTGAAATAGTGATACTGGCGCCTCTAATTTGGTGGTATTTAAAAGTACGCACTTAGTATCAGAAAATTAAATCGCTATAAATCTTAGTATCGTCTTAGAGTGCAACGCTTAATACCTTTAAGGCATGATAAGCAAACAAAGGCGTTTACCCATGAGTTTTACTTTGAGTTAGCGCCATTTCTTCAGACCAAGGTACATAGAGTGCAGGAGTTAAGTTTTTATTATCGGCCAAAATTACTTTCGCGATTGGCCGTCCGAAATATTCAGTTGGCTCAAATGAGCAAATATCTTTTAGATTAATTGAAATATAACAATTTGCTTTTTTGATTAATAAAGCTGATTCATCCATACGTGCATGAACTGTTATTTGTAAGTTCATGTAAGGAACCATCGATACTATGTGTTCACCTAAGTGAAATCTGTCTCGCTCTATCTCATCTCCTATTGCTTTTAAATAGTTAATATATGCTTTCCAACGCTTTAAAATTAATAAGGTTAAAAATGAAATAAAACAAATTAGGCTTAAAAGAATCGAATGAAATACAGAAAATTGACCCAAATAATAAAATGCACCCGCCAGTATAAGCACAACAGCTAAATTTAATAATGACCACTTATTTGGCTGAAATTTTGAATGATTACTTTGCAAAATACATCCTTGAAGTTATGTGGTTTCTTACAGCGCTAACGCAGAAACCTCCTTAAATTATTATTCACTATTAATAGCAGATTGTATGTTTTTTTACCACCTTTAGCCTGAGTCATATTTGATAACCAGAGATACAATAATATTAACTATTGCTATATTAAAAAAATCTTTTAACTAGGAGTCCCCTTTTAATAGCAAAGCAGAAAAAAGAGCTAACACCTCGCTTTGCTCTTTTACTTAGCTTATTACTCCCTCCAATAATTATTTTTTTAATAGTTGTGATTATTTCAGCGATACTGCGAATAACTAGATAAGAAGGTTATGTGAGTACTATCGTGCAGCTAAAATGATTATATAAATGTGTACAGGCTATGTTGCATTAGCCAAAGCGCCGCACTTTATTACTTTTAAAAACAGATGCATTAGCACTCAAACACAATAAAACTGCAATGGCGCAGCTACGTGATGAGATTAATTTAGATGATGGATTTATGCGTAAATGAACACCAATAAAAAAGCACTGTTTGCTCAAACAATGGAGCAGCATAAAGGCATTATTTATAAAGTTGTTAACTCATACTGTCAAAACCAGCACGACAGGTAAGACCTAGCGCAAGAAATACTCACCACCATGTGGCTTGCTTATAATAAATACGACAAAGACTCTAAGTTTTCTACATGGATGTACCGAATAGCACTGAATGTGGCGATTTCCTATTACCGCAAAGGCAGTAAACGAGAAGATAAAGCCAATGAAAGTGAGCAGTGCATTGTGCACATAGCCGACCTATCAGCGCACAATGATAAAAGCGAAGAGGTTAAGCAGCTTTATGAATTTATAGCAAAGCTCGATAAGTTAAATAAAGCCATAGTATTGCTGTATTTAGAAGGCGAATCCCATCAAAGCATAGCGACGAGTTTAGGCATAAATAAAACCAACGTTGCTACGCGAATTGGCCGAATTAAAGAAACACTAAAAAATCAATTTGAAAAACAGGGGGCTTAATATGAATTTAGATAACATTAAAAACACATGGCAGCAGCAAAATAGTATTAACGAATCGGCCATTACAATAAACCAATCACTGCTGAGCGAAACAAAAGTGAATAACAAAATGAAAGAGCTTAATGCTATGAAGTGGGCACGTATTATTGAAAGCGCAGCCTTCTTTTTTATTATTGTTTTATTGGGGCAGTATATTGCAAATAACTTTAGTGTTTCAGCGCCTTCAATATCTGCGTTGATACTGAGTGTATTTTCCATTGCTGGCCTTGC
>Ga0208063_1000083_pt1 | contig 28609 bp, 26 predicted proteins | sample DeeseametaMP0203_FD_184219 | JGI IMG/M metagenome (GOLD analysis project Ga0208063, IMG submission 184219) | Marine microbial communities from the Deep Atlantic Ocean - MP0203 (SPAdes) | ecosystem: Environmental > Aquatic > Marine > Oceanic | place: South of Cape Verde, Atlantic Ocean... | reverse complement strand
CCACACATGTATGGCGGGGTGCTTCCATCGGGAATCTCGGCGGATGGCAAGTTTCGAGAACGTTACATTTATTAAATGTATTAACCGGTTCCGTTGGAACCGAAGGGGGAACATCTCCCAGCGCATGGAACAAATTTCATCCGGAATTTTTTGATTCTCCCCCAGGACCGGATGCATGGAATGAATTGGCGTGGCCGAAAGAATACACATTGAATCATTATGAAATGAGTCAGATATTGCCCCATTTAATCAAGGATGGACGCGGATCTATGGATGTGTATTTCACCCGTGTTTTTAATCCGGTGTGGACTTTTCCTGATGGTTTTTCTTGGATAGAAATGTTAACCGATGTAGAAAAAGTGGGGTGCCATATTGCTTTGACTCCGACTTGGAATGAGACGGCGTTTTTCGCAGATTATGTATTACCCATGGGACACGCATCCGAACGCCATGATATCAATTCCTATGAAACACAGTCTGGCGTTTGGATTGCCTTTCGTCAACCGGTTTTGCGAGAAAAAGCCCGCCGCGATGGAAAAGAAGTGGAATTCACTTATGAAGTAAATCCCGGCGAAGTCTGGGAAGAAGATGAATTCTGGATTGAGCTTTCCTGGCGGATTGATAAAGACAGGGATTTGGGAATTCGGAAACATTTTATGAGTCCCTATCGCCATGGCGAAAAAATTAATATAGATGAATATTATCAATACATTTTCGAGCATACGAATGGTTTGCCTGAAGCAGCGGAAAAAGAAGGATTAACGCCTTTGGAATATATGCGAAAGTTCGGCGCTTTTATGGTTGACCCTGAAGTGTATGTGAAAAATGAAGATGCTGTAAATGAAGACACCATGAATGGGGCCAGCATTAAAGAGAACGGCCAAATTGAAAAAGATGGCAATATCGTTGGCGTTCAAGTGGATGGAAAGAATTTCTGTGGATTTCCTACACCATCCAAACGACAGGAAATTTATTCCCAAACTATGGTTGATTTCGGTTATCCAGAACACGCCACTCCGGGGTATCGCATTAAAAGTCATGTGCATCCCGACGAAATGGATACGAGCAAAAATGAATGTGTTTTATTACCCAATTTCAGATTACCCACCCATATTCATTCTCGATCGGCCAATGCAAAATGGCTGACGGAAATTGCCCATAAAAATCCTATATGGATTCATACTAAAGATGCGGCTCGACTCGGCGTGGATAATGGGGATTTACTCAAAATCACCACACCCATTGGCTGGTTTGTTGATAAAGTTTGGGTGACGGAAGCCATTAAACCCAGCGTGGTGGCTTGTTCTCATCATATCGGTCGATGGCGCCGTCAACAGGATGCGGGAAATCGTCTTATGACCAATACAGTTGATATTAAAAATATGGGTGATGGAAAGTGGAAGATGGAGACGGTGAAAGGAATCGAACCGTGGAAATCAAAAGATCCGGATACAAATCGTGTTTGGTGGCGGGATGGTGGCGTTCATCAAAATATTACCCATGCGGTAAATCCCGATCCCATATCCGGCGCACATTGCTGGTTGCAGAAAGTGAGTATATCTAAGCCGGAACCCGGCGAGAAATACGGTGATGTTTTTGTGGATACGAATAAATCATTTGAGCATTTTAAAAAATGGAACGCATGGGCGAAAGAACGAGAAACACATCCGGATGGCCTACGCAGACCTTTATGGATGGGACGCCCTTTGACGCCGCAAAAAGATCAGTTTTACCTTAAAAAATCGAGTGATAATTTAACCGGTCAATAAATGAAAATTTATTAACGCTCTTTTTGAACCAACCACAAGAACAGCCCGATGAGTGAATTTAGTCTAAATATTAACGGTGAAAAGCAAACTGTAAATGTTGACGGGGATACGCCACTCTTGTGGGTATTGCGTGATACTCTGGGATATACAGGTACGAAATTTGGCTGTGGGCGTGGGCTTTGTGGTGCGTGTACAATTCACATAGATGGGGAAGCAACGCGCTCATGTGTTACGTCCATCGATTTCGTTGAAGATGATGTAGAGATTACCACTATTGAAGGGTTGTCTGTCGATAATCTCCATCCAATTCAGCAAGCCTGGCTTGACGGTGATGTCCCCCAATGCGGTTACTGCCAGTCTGGCCAAATTATGACCGCATCTGCTTTCCTTACGAGAAATCCTAACCCAAATGAATCTGAAATTGATTCTGCAATGAAAATGAATATTTGTCGCTGCGGAACCTATCCCCAGATAAAAAAAGCCATTTTTAGCGCAGCCGAAAATAAAGTGAACGGCAAGGAGAACAACAATGGATAGACGCGATTTTATTAAAGTTGTTTCCACTGCCGGATCAGGACTTGTTCTGGGGTTTTATTTACCTTATACCAATAAACTGAATGGAAAAACCAGTGCGGCAACCTTATTTGAACCAAATGCATGGATCAAAGTTCAATCGGATAATATTGTTCAAATCATGGTTGGGAAATCAGAAATGGGACAGGGGGTTTTAACATCGCTTCCCATGATTATTGCTGAAGAAATGGATTTAGACTGGTCAAAAGTTGTTGTTGAAAAAGCACCGGCGAACCGAAAAAAGTATGGCTGGCAAATGACAGGTGGGAGCAATTCAGTTTCTGGTGGTTATAATAAATTGAGACAAGCCGGCGCTACAGCGCGAGAAATGCTTGTGATGGCTGCATCTGAAGAATGGAGCGTTCCGATAAGTGAATGCAAAACGAATAACGGGAATGTAATCCACGAAAGAACCGGGAGAAAATTATCCTATGGCGATTTAGCTGAAAAAGCCAGCCAACTCAAAGTTCCCAAAAAACCGACACTTAAAAATAAAAGCGATTTTTCAATTATTGGCCAAAATATGAAAAGGACCGACACGCTTTCTAAAATAAATGGAACGGCCCAATTCGCCATGGATGTTCAATTGGATGGAATGGTTTATGCAACAATAGTTCATTCTCCTGTCTTTGGCAGAAAACTGAAATCTTTTAACAAAGCAAGCGTCAGTGATATTTCAGGCGTCATCAATATCTTTGCAATTGAAAGTGGCTTGGCCATTGTAGCAAAAAACACCTGGGCAGCTCTTAAAACTGGAAAACAGATTGAAATTAAATGGGATGAAGGAGAAGCGGCAGGGCTGGATGATGAAACAATCAGGAAACAACTGTTAGACGCCAGCAAAGAAAAAGGATCAGTTGTCCGCAAAGAAGGCAACGTAAAAAAGGCACTTCAATCTTCTGATAAAATTATTGAAGCGATTTATGAATCGCCGCTTCAAGCCCACGCAACCATGGAACCCATGAATTGCACAGCATACGTTCAAAAGGACAAATGCCAAGTTTGGGCCGGGACTCAAGATCCCAACGGCGCCCGCAAAATTGCATCAAAAATAACGGGCTTATCTAAAAAGCAAGTTGAAGTGAATGTGACTTTTTTAGGTGGTGGTTTTGGTCGTAGAGCTTTCAATGATTTTGTGACTGAAGCAGTAGAAATTTCAAATGAAATAAAAAAACCGGTTAAAATGATTTGGACCCGTGAAGAAGATATGCAGCACGATTTCTATAGGCCGCCAAGCCTTCATATGATGAAAGGCGCTTTTGACCAAAATGATAACTTAACAACATGGAAACATAGCATTGTGGCGCCTTCAATCTTATTTACCCAATTAATAAAGATCCCATTTCCCTTTAAGGAAAAGATCGATTTTATTACATTAGAAGGTGCGAAGCATTTACCCTACAAAATACCCAATATGCAGGTGGATTTTCAAATGATAAAAACACCTATCCCATTGGGATGGTGGCGGTCCGTATATAATTCACAGAATGCATTTGCCAATGAATGTTTTATGGATGAATTAGCCGAAAAAGCGGGGAAAGATTCGGTGCAATTCAGATTAGGTCTTTTGCCAAAATCATCCAGGGATACAGGCGTAATTAAATTAGTGGCAGAAAAATCCGGCTGGAATGATTTTCGGAATGACCCCACTTATCAAGGCATTTCTTGTCATAAATCTTTTGGTACTTGGGTGGCACAAGTCGCCCGCGTTTCAGTTGAAAATAATAAAGTGAAAGTTCACGAAGTATTTTGTGCCGTGGATTGTGGCACGGTCATAAATCCTGCCATTGTAAAAGCTCAAATTTCAAGTGGGATCATTTATGGATTATCAGCCACACTAAAAAGTAAAATCACCATAAAAAATGGGCGCGTAAACCAAAATAATTTTGATGACTTTGAAGTGATCCGAATGAATGAAGCGCCGAAAATTCATGTTTATATGGTGGACAATGACAAGTCACCCAAGGGAGTCGGCGAACCGGGATTGCCGCCCATTGCGCCGGCGGTTGTCAACGCGGTCTATGCCGCAACGGGAAAACGGATTCGCACATTACCCATTCAATTAAGTTAATATTTCATCAATTAAGGTTAGAGTTTAATAAGGCAAATGGCTCGGTTGCCTTTTAGATAATCATGGCATCATCATGAAGATTGCAGGACTCATTTTAGCAGCCGGCGGATCAAGCCGAATGGGAGATCAAAATAAATTGTTACAATTGATTGATGGAACGCCAATGGTGAAAAAAGTGGTTGCGTCATGCCTTCATTCCAATTTATCATCAATTTATGTCGTTTTAGGTCATGATTCTGAATGGATTAATAATTGCATTTCTACTGAAGGTATCAATTTTGTTAATAATGAGGATTGGCGTTTGGGAATGGCTTCTTCTATTAATTCTGGAATAGGTGCAATGAATAATGATTTTGATGGAGCCATGATTTTATTGGGCGACATGCCATATATTGAAACTAAACTCATTGACCAAATGATAGAATTATTCCAAGAATATAAAATTGTTGTTCCCGTAAAAAATGGCAGGCAAGGAAATCCAGTTTTATTTTCATCCACATTTTTTAATGATTTACAATCGATAGATGGGGATAAAGGAGCAAAACGTGTCATCCAGGAAAATTTTAGTTCTGTTGTTCCTACTGATGTTATGACAAATGCAATTTTCCGTGATATCGATACACCCCAGCAAATGAAGGACAGTGTCGGAACTTCATAAAAATTTGTTTTCTGTAATGGCAAAAATGAAAGGGGAGAATTGCCCCTTTGCCATGACAACAGTGATCGCTGTAAAAGGTTCAACATCAGCAAAGATCGGTGATAAAGCACTTTATGATTCGGATGGAAAACGAATAACAGGCTATATTGGTGGTGGCTGTGTAGAAAATCGTGTTGGTCAAACTGTGGTGGAATCATTGGCGGATAATCAAACCAGGATGATTGATGTGAATCTGGACAGTGATGATATGGAATTAGGAATACCATGTGGAGGCATGATGACAATTTTTGTGGAACCGCAACAAAGTTCACCAACCATTTTGATCAGGGGCATGGGGCGTGTGGTGGAAGTTTTGGCTGAAATAGCCCATATGCTCAACTTTAAGGTCTTGATCCAAACACAGGAAGATGAAAAGGATCGGTATGAATTAGCCAATCAGATCATTACGGATCCCTTAGATCTGGAAGAGATTGATGAAAATATCGATTATTTCATATTAGCAACCCATCATCGTGATGACCATAAACAGACCTTGAGTGCTTTGAATGCCGGCATCCCGTTTGTGGCAGTTATCGCAAGTCAGAAAAAAGCAGGTTTGATTAGAGACTTTTTAAATGAGAATAATGTATCTGATGAATTGGAAGCACGCTTCCATTCCCCGGCAGGATTGGATCTGAATGCAAAATCTGCAGAAGAGATTGCATTAAGCATCCTGTCTGAAATTGTCATGCACCGCAATTCCGGTTCTGGAGAACCGATGGGGAATTAACTTGGGTATTCCTGTTTATTTAGATAACCAGGCAACAACGCCTTTGGATCCAATAGTTTTGGAGGCGATGCTGCCATTCTTTAAAGAGAATTATGGAAATGCTGCCAGTGTTCACCATTCCATTGGGCGAGATGCGAAAGAAGCAGTTGAGCGATCCAGAAAGTTACTGGCCCAAGCGCTTAACGCGCGATCCAGGGAGATTATAATTACTAGTGGTGCCACGGAATCCATAAATCTTGCTATCCGTGGTATTTGTGAAAAAAATCGAGAAAGAGGGAAGCATATTATTACCCAGAATACTGAACATAAAGCAGTGTTGGATACCTATGAAATTATGGCGAATGATGGTTGGGATATTACAATAGTTCCAGTTGATTCTGATGGCAATGTTGATCCGGAATCTGTTCGAAAAGCTATGAGACAAGATACGATTTTAGTTTCAATTATGCATGCCAATAATGAGATTGGTACGATCCAACCCATCGCTGAGATTGGTGCCATCTGTAAAGATAAAAATGTGCGGTTTCTTGTGGATGCCTGTCAGTCTTTTGGCAAACTCACAATTGATGTAAATAAAATGAATATTGATTTGTTAGCTGCTACTGCGCATAAAATCTATGGTCCGAAAGGCATTGGACTATTGTATGTAAGACGCAATAATCCAAAGGTGGAATTGATTACGCAAATGACGGGTGGTGGCCATGAATTTAGCTATCGTTCCGGAACTCTCCCTGTCCCTCTCGTTGTTGGATTTGCTAAGGCGATAGAAAAGTGTTTAGAAAAAATGGAAAATGAGAATGCTTGGCTAAAAACACTGCGCGATAAAATGATTGATGAAATTTTTACTTCACATCCCGATACAATTTTAAATGGAAATAGGGAAAATCGATTATCAAATAATATCAATTTTTGTTTTCCAAATATTGATGCGGAAACATTGATTATAAAAATGAAAGGCATTGCCTGTTCCACTGGTTCGGCCTGCAGCAGCGCAAATCTGGAACCATCCCATGTGTTGAAAGCAATCGGACTAAAAAATGAGATGGCACATAGTTCCATAAGATTTAGTCTTGGCAGATTTAATACGAAAGAAGAAATTCGCAGGGCGATTGATGAGATTAATCATGTTCTTTCCTCAGTGAAAGAAAATTCACCCAGACAGCAATTGCTTCATGTTTAATTTTGTTATTCAATCCTAATAATTCTGAATTAAATTGATTTAATTAAATAATTAAAAAAATATTCTTTTAGCCGAATTATCTACGTCTGGCAATTAGCTCATAAGGTATTAGGCCGGTACGGTTTTGGTGGAAACGCCAGGATTTGCTCCCGATTCCCGACATAAAGTCGGGATGACTTGGAATGAGAATGGAAAACACGACACATATTCATGCCCCTGTGGATCGCGGCCTCCTGCCTGCGAATCCACCCATTGTCGACCGATTTGGTCGAACATTCAATTATCTTCGTATTGCCCTGAATGAACAATGCAATCTTCGCTGTATCTATTGTATGCCGGAAGAAGGGATTAACTTTCGCAGCGAAGATAAATTACTCACCACAAAAGAAATTTTTCGTATCATTCAGATCGCTGCTGAAATGGGCGTTTCTAAAATCAGGTTTACCGGTGGCGAACCGCTATTGCGAAAAGATCTCCCTAAACTCATACAATATGCCAATCAAACGAAGGGTGTGGAATCAACCCATCTCACCACTAATGGTCTATTGCTTGGGAAATATTTATCTCAGCTTGAAGATGCAAGGTTGACCGGAATTAACATAAGTCTCGACACTTTGAATCCAGAAAAATTTAAAATCATCACTCGACGAGATGGGGTGAATTTGGTATTGGCTGGATTTAAGAAAGCGATTAAGTCATCAATCAAAACTGTAAAAATAAACATTGTAGCAATGCGTGATTTCAATGATGATGAACTCATGGATTTTGTCACTTTGACCAAAGAAAATGATATTACCGTTCGCTTCATTGAGCTCATGCCTTTCGATTCCCACCAGATTTGGAAGACAGGAAAATTTTATCGAGCAAAACAAATCGTTTCAGATTTAAAAAATCTAACAATCGGGTTAAAGCCAGTTGAGGGTTCGTCCACAGAACACCATGTATTTCGTATTGATGGATACAAAGGCAAAGTGGCAGTCATTCCGGCGTATTCCCGTAGTTTGTGCGGAGCGTGTAATCGCATCCGAATTACAGCAGACGGCAAACTGATGAACTGCCTTTACAGCCAGGAAGAATCGAACTTGCGTGATGCCATGCGGACCGGAAAAACAGATGAACACATTAAAAAAATGATTCGTGGGTCAATGATGAAGAAATTTAAAGACGGTTGGGAAGCGCAAAATCAGGGAAATAATAAGCGAGAATCCATGACCCAAATAGGGGGATAATATGAGTGAATTTTCACATTTAGATAAACATGGAAATGTGAAAATGGTGGATGTGACCGACAAAATGACCACGGCACGGATGGCAAAGGCAGAAGGAAAAATATCCATACTTCCGGAAACTATTTTAGCGATTCAGGATGTTACACTTCCCAAAGGGAATGTTCTGACCACAGCTAAAATAGCCGGTATTCAAGCGGCGAAGAAAACAGCTGAAATGATTCCCATGTGCCACCAGTTGAATTTATCATTTGTGGATATTGAATTCGATATTCAGGAAAACGCTATTCTGATAAAGTCCACAGTTAAAACAAAAGAAGCTACCGGTGTAGAAATGGAAGCACTGTCAGCGGTCTCCGGAGCAGCACTCACCATTTATGATATGTGCAAAGCTGTGGATAAAACCATGGTTATTGGTGAAATCCAGTTGGTGGAAAAAGTAGGTGGAAAATCAGATCACGCAACAGAATATCGACCTAAAGTTGGGGTTATTACTTTAAGCGATAGTATTTCATCAGGAAAAGGTGTAGATAAATCCGGGCCGATTTTAATTAATGGTTTTGCTGATTCTAGATGTTCAGTGAACCATAAAAAAGTATTACCTGATGGTTCAGACGAATTGGTTTTGACCATTCAAAGTTGGGTAGAAGATGGTGTGGAATTAATTTTAACAATCGGTGGCACAGGTTTAGGCCCAAGAGATTTGACCATCCAAACTATGGAAAAAATATTCGATTCAAGATTGCCCGGGATTGAACAGGCGCTCCACGCTTACGGTCGGGGCAAAGTCAAAACGGCCATGTTATCTCGACTCACAGCCGGTGTAGTGAATGGGGCCATTGTTATTTGTTTACCCGGGAGTACCGGTGCGGCGAAGGATGCGCTGACGGTGTTGATTCCCACGATATTTCATTCGTTTCATATGATGAGTGGAGAAAAACATTGAATGTTGGAACATTGGATATATGGAATCTTTGCGGAAGTTTGAAACTTCCGCAAAGTTATAGGAATTGAATTGACTGAATATTTATTACCCATCTTATTTTTCTTCGTAGCACTGATTTACTCATCCGTGGGGCTTGGTGGTGGATCATCATACACGGCACTCATGGCAATTTTTGGGATTTCTTATCAAATGATCCCCACTACATCATTGTCATTAAATCTGATTGTGACATTTATCGGGATGGTCAATTTTTGGCGTAAAGGCTACGGTCGTTTAAACCTTGTTGGTCCATTTCTCATTACATCTATTCCAATGGCATATCTCGCAGGATCATTAGAAATGCCTGAATTCATTTTTCAGATTATCCTGATAAGCACATTACTATTGGTGGCGGTACGGATTTATATCATCAATAGATTGACCCTTTCATTTAAACTGTCCGAGACGCAAAAATGGATTATGGTAATTTTTTTGGGGGCGATTCTTGGATTTATCGCCGGTGCGGTTGGGATTGGCGGCGGCATTTATTTGGTGCCATTGATTATTATGTTTGGACTTGGTACAGAAAAAGAAGCGGCTGCAGCAGGCGCCATGTTTATTTGGGTGAATTCACTGGTTGGCGTCATTGCCCAAGCTCAATTAGGCACATTCGATCCACAGTTTATCATTCCATTGGCGATAGCCGTTTTTATCGGTGGATTTGGCGGGTCATATTTTGGCGCAGTGAAATTTGAAGCGCGAACGATTCAAAGAGTCATGGGCGGCATTGTTATCATCGCCATTCTGTTTTTATTAAAAGGAATGATTTAAAAAAATGAGCTGCAAAGAGCACCTAGTAACACGAATAACTTTAAAAGTTTTCTTTGGCGAATCTTCGTGAACTTCGTGGCTAAAAGGAATTAGAATGATACCACTTCAAAAAGCAAAATCAATTATTCAAAAGCATATATTTATATTAGAAACGGAATCCGTTTCATTGTCCGATGCGGGAAATCGTGTATTAGCTGAAGATATAATCGCCACATTTCCATCACCGCAATTTGATAATTCTGCCATGGATGGATTTGCCGTTCGATCTGCAGACACTGAAGGCGCCAGTTCTGATAATCCTATCACCTTAAAAGTGGTGAGTATCAGTTCTGCGGGATCGCCCAGTGATGTCGATTTGCAATCGGGTGAATGTAGTCAATGTATGACGGGCGCAAAAATCCCCGTTGGGGCAGATGCCATTATAATGGTGGAAGATTCCAGTGGTTTTTCCGATTCGGATTCTGTCCAAGTAATGAGTGAAGCATCTGCAGGGAAACATATCCGGAGAATGGGAGAAGAAATTGCAGAAGATGAATTACTCATTCAGAAAGGAACACGAATTACGCCCGGTGAGATCGGTACTTGTGCCACATTTGGATATGGCAAATTGTCCGTGGCAAAAAAACCGAAAATTGCTATTTTTGGGACAGGGGACGAACTCATTGAACCGGGGAATGAACTGAAGCCCGGAGAGATTTACAATTCAAATTTATATGTGTTTGCGGAATTGGTAGAAAAAGCCGGCGGTGAAGTGGTCATGCGAAATGTAATAAAAGATAATAAAGATTCCTTGAGAGCATTTTTATCTGAAGCATTGGAAACATGTGATGTGATTATTTCATCCGGGGGCGTTTCCATGGGGCGCTATGATTATGTTCGGGCTGTTTTTATGGAATTAGGTGTAACCGAACATTTTTGGAAAGTGGCGCAAAAGCCCGGGAAGCCGCTCTTTTTTGGTACGGGAAATTCCACCTTGATTTTTGGATTGCCGGGGAATCCAGTTTCGGCGTTTATCGGGTTTATGGAATGGGTTTGGCCCGTGCTGGAAACAATGACGGGCAAAAAGGAATCAAAAAAAGTAACGGGTATTTTGAAAAAATCATTCCCAAGAGAAAAAGTGAAATACCGTTTTTTATTCGGGAATGCCTGGATCGAAGATGGAGAATTGGTATGCCAAGCATCCACAAAAGTTGGATCACACATGTTGTCGTCTTCGCTGGAAGCAAACTGCATATTATCATCGGAACCCGGGGAATCGATATTGACAGTTGGTGAAAATATCAATGTGAATTTGCTGCCATGGAAAACGATTGAATGATCATTACACCCAAAGAACTTCATGATCGAATAGACGAATTCACCGTGGTAGATGTCCGCCCTGAAACACAGAGAAATGAATTTCCCATGGATGGATTAGAAACGATTATTTCCAAAGATGGATCCACTCCAAATCTTGAAGGAAAAAAGGTATTGGTCTGTCAGTTTGGAATTGTGACGGAAGGAATGATAATAGAGAATGATTTGGACAATACATTCAGTTTATTGGGCGGTGCGCAATCGTGGATTGAATTTCAATCTGAAAATGAAGATTTGAGCAGATGGTCCCGACAAACAATTCTACCCGAAATAGGAATGGACGGCCAGAAAAAACTTATGAATGCAACGGTAGCCGTCGTTGGTTTGGGTGGATTGGGTTGTCCCGTTTCACAATCACTGGTGACTGCCGGAATAGGAAAACTGGTCTTGATCGATGGGGATATTGTGGAATTGTCCAATCTTCATCGCCAGCCCCTACATGGTTCTGATGATGTGGGAAAAAAGAAAGTCAAATCAGCTGAAGAGAGTTTGAGCAAAATAAATTCGGTGACGACAATTAAAATTGTGTACGATTATTTGGATGAACAAAATGGATTGGATATCATTCGAAATTGTGATGTTGTCATCGATGCCACGGACAATATTGAAACGCGGCAATTGATAGACCGATTTTCCAAAGAAACAAATGTACCCATGGTTTATGGCGGATTGTATCGCTGGGAAGGACAAGTGGCTGTTTTGAATATGGATGGAAGTCCGGGGTATAAAGAATTATTCCTGGAACCGCCATCGGGTGGAGACACCTGTGCAGATGCGGGTGTTTTGGGGATGCTCCCGAATATTATTGGGAATATCCAAGCATTGGAAGCGGTAAAATTGATTTTGGGAATAGAGTCCAATTTGGTAGGGAAATTATTAATTTATGACGGAATGAGTCATTCAACGCAAATAATACAATTATGATAAAAGTAACGATTAAATGCTTTTCTCAAGTAAAATACGCTTTGGGAACGGATGAATTAACATTAGAATTTGAAATGGGAAAAACCACATCTCAATTAGAACAATTAATCCGCGAAAAAGCCCATGGAAAGTTGGATGGTATTTCTTTGAGAGTTGCAATAAATCAGAAATACATACCCAATGAAACTGAATTAATAGATGGAGACGAAGTGGCATTCATTCCACCGGTTCAAGGGGGCTAAATGATTAAAATAGAAATAGTCAATGGACCTATATCCTTTTTTACGAATGATGATTCAGGTAAGCAAGATGGAGCAGAACTCATTTTTAATGGACGAGTTCGTGCCACGGAACATGGCAAAAATATTACTGCATTGGAATATGAGCAATACGAGGGTATGGCTGAAGTAGAACTGACTCAATTAGCCAAAGCCACATGTGAAAAATTCCCCATTCATGATTTATTTTGTAAACATCGAATCGGTAGAGTAGATGTAGGTGAAACAAGTCTTCACGTTTCCATTGGGTCAAAGCATCGTAAAGAAGGATTAGATGCTATGACTTGGTTTGTCTCCAAACTCAAAAAACGAGTCCCGATTTGGAAATGGGCGATTTTGGAAGACGGTTCAAGAATCCCCAGTGAATGTTCTCATGAATAATGATTACACCTTAAATTTCAAGTCTATATGTTAGGGTTTTCGCATCGATCATTGGCTAATTTTCTTTTCTGGGTTACCCAGAAAAAATGGTTTTTAATCACAATGATGGTTGGAATTATTCTAATGCTCCTTCCAACACCTGGTGGTTTAACTCTTGAGGGGTACCGGATAATTATCATAGTTATTACGGCATTAATGTTAATTGTAACCGAACCTATTCCCTTACCTGCCATTGCAATATATATTCTGGTAACGGAGGTTTATTTTGGCATCGGATCTGCTAATGATATTGCCAAGTCATTTATGAATGATGCAGTATTTTTTATCATGGGATCCCTCATGCTTGCAGTGGCGATTATTAAACAGGGGTGGGATACGCGAATTGCACTGGGAATTATTAAAATAACGGGAAATAAGACAGCCAATATTGTCTTTGGGTTTACGGCCATTTCAGCAATCCTATCTTCTTTTATTGGCGAACATACTGTTGCTGCAATTATGTTACCCATTGGAATGACACTTATTCATTTTACATCTGAAAATGATGAAAAAGTGCAAAATCTATCAGCGGTATTATTGTTCTCCATCGCATATGGATGCCTTGTAGGTTCCATTGGGACACCATCTGGTGGTGGTAGAAATGTAATTATGGTTGATTATCTTCGAAGTTCAAATTTATCAATTTCATATATAGATTGGATGATTCGTGTTTATCCTTTGGTATTGATACAGATTCCCATCGTCTCATGGGTTTTAATAAAAAGTTTCCCACCGGAATATAACCAGTTAGATAGTGGTGTCCGAAAACTGGTAATCCAGGTGGAAAAATCGGCGGAACTCACAGGAAGGAATACAGTTGCTGCATTTATATTTTTATTGGTTTTTTTGGGGTGGATATTTTTTAGTGAAACCATTGGCCTTGGTACAATTGCATTAACCGGTGTTTTAATGTATTTGGTTGGAGGTTTTGTAAAATGGGAAGATTTAAATAAAAATACCCATTGGGGTGTTATTTTACTTTTTGGGTCAACCATTTCCTTGGGTGCAAATATTAAAGCCACAGGTGCGGCTGAATGGCTCGCGGGTTCTGTGGTTAGTTTTGTGGGGCCTATTCTAAACGCTTTGCCCTTTCTTGGGGATCTAATGGTTACCATCATGACAACCGTAATGGCCAATGTGTTGTCAAGCTCTGCGACGGTTGCAGTATTGGGGCCCATTACCATGAATATAGGCAGCGACCCTTTGCATATGGGATTGGTGACAGCCATTGCATCCGCATTTGGTTATTTTACTGCAGTTGCTGCTCCCGCATGTACAATTGTGTATTCAAGTGGGATGGTTAAAGCAAAAGATTTTTTAAAAGTCGGGTGGAAAATGGGATTGGTTTCCATTCTTCTCTTAGTGATTTACGCCAATACTTATTGGCTATTTTTCAGTTAAAAATGTCTTAATATTGGATCAATATGAAAATTTTAATTGCAGTTGGTAGTAAAGAATATTCCGGTCCCACGTTGCGGGTTGGGATGAAAGTTTCACACGCTTTTAAAGCGTCAACCACCATTGTGGATGTGGGTGAAAAGGTAAGTAGTTTTAACACAAAAGTCGTGGGTCTGGCGCAAGATCGAATGGAATCTTGGAATTTTAATCGCCCAGGTGTGGAAGTATTAGAATGGGCATTTGAATTTTTAGCAGAAAAAAAGTTTATTGAACCAAAAGCGATTGAAGCAGGCTTCCCCAAAAATACATTAGTTGATACAGGAGGAAATCGCTCAGAAGTTTATTTAAAAGGGACTGTTTCCGATGAAGTAAGTTTGATTTTAAGGAATGGTGAAATTATATCTGAACTTCGGGATGAAGTGCAATCCCATCAATATGATGTGACCATTATTGGTGGAAGTAAAAAACGTCGTATGGCTCATGATTTAATTCAATATATTGATAGTTCTATTTTTATTGTAAATAATTATAACCCTGATCAATCCTATAAAATTTTGTTGGCAGTTGATGATTCAATGGCGACATCAAAAGCAGTTCAGTATGGCGCCCGGGTTGCGCAAGCGTTTGATATTGATGTGGATATTTTAACGATTAGTAAAATAGAAAGTTTTGGAGAAGGGTACAAAAATGCAGCGAATCGTGCTGCAAAATTTCTACGTCGATGCGGGATTCAACATCAAAATATTTATAAAGTAGGCAATCCTTCTGATGTGATAAAGGAAATAGCAGGAGATAATCATATAATCGTAATGGGGACATCTACCCGGAGTCCGTTAAAAAAGTTTTTTAAGGGAAGTAAACCATTAAAAGTAATAGAAAATTGTCAGTGCCCTATTTTAATTGTTAAATAAAAGTCATTACAATTATCCCCTCATCCACTTTGCTGCTGCCCAGCCAATAAGAATAAATATCCCTAAGATAAGCCAGTTGTCTGTATTGCCGTAAGTGGTTACCGGGAAGTGGCTACTGATCATTATAAAAATAACGGGGATGGACATATAGGTATTATGTTTTGAGCAGTTTTTTGCTTTGGCACCCAATAACATATCCGGTTGTTGATTATTCTCTACAGCAGCAATCATTTTTCGCTGGGCTGGTAAGATAATCATCCAAACATTGGCTGCCATAATGGTGCCAAACAAGGCACCAATATGAAACATGGCTGCACGTGAACTGAATATTTGATCCATACTAACAAATAATCCAATAATCAGAATAAGAGAAATAGTGGCGCCCACATATTCATTTTTCCCCAATGGAGATGACCACAATAGTCGATAAATACCAAAACCAAGAATCAATACTCCAATCCCGATCAAAGCAGCGGTTAGTTCACCCATTTCTGAATCCGGTTCCAGCATGAGTCCGCCCATATAATAGACAATAATGAGAAGAAAAAATCCACTTAAAAATGTTAATGCCGATTCCCATTTAAACCAATGGAGTGTTCGGGGCATTACTTTGGGTTTGGTCTGTTTTTCCACTAAATAGAATCCACCGCCGTGAACCATCCAAAGTTGGCCAGACACATTATCATCCGCATCTGTATCAACTTCCAATGGCAGTGTTCGTTCCATCCAATCGAATAAATATGTTTGTCCAATCCAGCTGATTCCTGCAATAATATGAAACCAACGAAAAGCGAGATTCAAAAGTTCAGAAACTGTATATGTATACCATTCCATTTTTTAACTTCCCCTGTAGGTAGAATAACCGAATCGACTTAATAATAATGGCACATGATAGTGGCGATTGGTGTTTGTAATATTGAAAATAATTGGAATGGATGAGTAGAAGGAATCTGTTTCAAAGTAGGAAGAAACGTCAAATGTTAAACGATAAGTTCCAGATATAATTGGATTGTTATCTTCTGACAAATTATCAATTCTTCCATCGTCATTTGTTGTACCACTTCCAATAGTTTCCCATAAATTCGAATCGACAAATTTTTCAAGAATAGCAGGAATATTTTTAGCCGGCGTTCCTTGAACCAAATCCAAAACGTGGGTTGTTATTTTACATATCATGATTGTCTCCCTTGTAAAATCTTTTTGAAGGATCTTGTCCGAATTTCATCCAGAGTGAGTCCTGTTTTTTCAGCATCTTTTTCTAATATGGCGCCACAACTGATGCCTTGAAGAAAATAATTCAGGAGAGCCTGTCCTGTGGCTGCATCATCAAACACATCACCAATTAAAGTTGCTTGAGCGGCTTTGCCCATAAATGATTTTAACCGTAATGATGTGGAAGCCAATCCATCCAGAAAAAATGAATATACGGCCGCATATCGTAATGGCAACTGACATGGATGTAAATCCCACCCTTGATAATAACCATGTTTTAGGGAATGGATCACATTATTGAAATTCAATCGCCACGCATGATGAACAACGCGTTTATTTTCTTCAATTTGGGTTTCGGTCAGCGGATTTCCATCACCGGGGCGATGTGGACCCACAGGCATTATATTGGTGGCGCCATCAGAAAGACGAATTCCAGTTCCGCCCAATGCAACCTGCATCATATGTCGTGCGAAATCGCAGTTTGGATGAGTAATACTTTGATACTCGGCTGTAATATTCGTGGATGCCGTATAATCATAGACACCAAAGTGGGCGCCAATACATCTACCGTTCGATGCCTTTACCAATGCGGGTAATGCTGAATTTCCATTGCTATCCAATATAGATTGGGGTGTTTCAATCATTAATTCCAATTTTAAAGATCCAGAAGAAAGCGCTGTCTTTTCTTCCAATATTTTAAACAATTGAATCAATGCCGATACTTGTTCAGGAATGGTGACTTTTGGAATAGTGACCACAAAATTATCGGGCAATCCCCCGTTTGTTTTTTCTGAAAGCGTGGAGATAAAAATATCCAGTGTTCGGATGGCTCTATTTTTTTGTTCTTCTGTAAACGGTTTTATCCGAATACCAATAAATGGGGGAAGTGATTTTGATGCCATGCCTTTTGCCACTTCTTCAGCAGCAGAAACAGCATGACCATCTTCTTCTTCGTCTGGTCGATTTCCATATCCATCTTCAAAATCAATTCGGAAATCTTCAACCGCTTCTCTTGATAATTTTTCTAAAACACGTTGATATACCGTATAAGAAAAATGACCCACATGTTTTTGTTTTCCTTCAGATGATTCACTGGAAAAATAATTTTCAAGGGTAGAAATTTCATCTTGAGAATTTGGAAGCTGGTCATGTCCTTTTAATTCAAGAATCTTTGCAAATTCTACAAAATTTGGGGCATAAGCATTGATGTGATTCGTTGCACCAATTCCCATTTTACTTGCTGTGCCTTCTTTAAAAATATGGGCACCGCCATATACAGTATGAACAGGTTGCCGTTCAGTAGATTCGCCGGGGTAGTTTTCACTAAAACGAGCGTTTGCAGTTTTAAGGCGAATATTAATATCGCCAATATTGTCAGTCGTAAATGATAATGTCATAATAATAGTGTCTTTAATCGTAGTTGTGTGATTTTATTTTGTTCTTTAGCCGCATTTTGCATTTCTATTTTCGCATTATTGTTGAGTCTCATTTTTATGAGCGCCAACATTTCATCTGATGATTTTCCTGTGGCACATACAATAAAAATAAACCCAAATTTATCTTCGTACAATTGATTTGATTCAGCCAAATCCTTTAAGGTGCTTTCTGTTGCATTATTTACACCAGATTGTTCATTCTTGGATATAGATTTTGTATTTTGAAATTTTTTTCGCAAAGAGTTAATATTTCCAATTTTCGGATGATGGGTGAACGCTTCTAGCCAATCTTCGGATGAAAGTGAAAGCCAAATTGATTCCGCTTTTTGAAAGAGTTCTTTTTTATTTTGAAAAGGGCGACTCTGGTTCATTATTTTAATCCAATTTGTAGCACCACAACACAAATTAAATTGCGCAGCTGCTTCGGAAGAGTCTAATCCATTTAAGGTTTCAATTGTCATGAAATTGGGCGCCCTAAAATTCGCAATCGACCTACACCGCCGTCTGGAAAAATATTAAACCGAATATGCGTCATGGGTGAATTTAAGTTGAGAATAAAAACGGTTTCTTGATTTGCTGAAAGTTTTGACTTTGGTAATAATTCTGTCCATATCGTATTATTTTCGATGATTGAATCATGGGTTCTATTTGGTTCGAAGCATCCATCAATTGAGCATGTATCAGGGAAATTCCCTTTAAAATGGAGCGTATCAACAATAACGCGTTCGATGTTACATGGCGAGCCCAATTTTAATATTGACCAATCATACCCTGGACCACGCCGCCGTTTCGTTTCCCATCCATCGCTCATATCGATACCTGTGGTGGACTTTGTTAAATTTTCCATATGGCTAAAATGCATATCACTACAGGTAATCATTTCGCCACCATTATCAGCCAGTGCAAAATCGATTAATTTATTTTCGTTTTCGTTGGCATGATCTGGATATCCATATACCCGAAATCTTGCCACACCGCCATCTGGATAAATATGAAGTCGAAGGTGGGTAAAGGATTGGTCGCTCGAAATATCAAATTTATTTTGGGAATTTCCCTTTAGCTCAACTTTGGGTAAAATTTCAATCCATTCGTCCGTTTCAAGAATTTCATCTAATCCGGAATATTCAGGCATGGTACATGCTTCTATAGATGCGTGAGATGGGAAATTTCCCACAAAATGATGGGTATCAATATCCACTTCTGAAATGATGCCGGGTTTTCCCAACCGCAGAATGCACCAATCATTTCCTTCCGTTCGTTTACGACGAGATTCCCATCCATCCATCCATTTGCCATGGTCCGTATATTTATCTTCAATAAATACGCCGCGACCTGGTTTGAGTAAGTTTTCTTTGGGTGCAAAAAAGTCGTCGCTGGCCAATAAGGTACGACCACCATTTGATTCTAAAGCGAGATCAATCAATGTATTATCCATTATTATTTAAAATTATTTTCCCTGTTGGATTTCCTAAAAATTCTCCATTTTCATATACCTTTTGTCCTCGAAGAAAAGTTGCATTCACAACACCATAAAGCGATTCACCTTCGTAAGGGGTTAATTTATTTTTATGATGAATGGCTTCTTTTTGAATGATATATTTTTCGTCCGGATTCCAACATACTAAATCCGCATCAAAACCAGGAGAAATCTGGCCTTTTTGTTGATCTTTTCCAATGAATTTAGCTGGTTGTTTACTCATCCAATTAATGAGTTGATCCATTGAATATCCACGCGTTTTGCATTCCGTCCAAATGACAGGAAGTGTAAATTGAATAGACGAAATACCGCCCCAAGCTTTTTCAAAATCACCCACTTCCAAATTCTTTAATTCCGCTGTACAGGGTGAATGGTCTGATGTAATAAAATTTATCAACCCATTTTCCAATCCTGACCAAAGTTTTTCCTTATTGTCACTTTCCCAAATGGGTGGCGCGCATTTGAAACGTGTATCGCCATCTGAAATATGTTCGGAAGAAAAGTGAAGATAGTGTGGGCATGTTTCTACAGAAATGGGGTAACCATCATTCCTTGTTTGAGCTATTTCAGCTAAAATATCTGCAGATGATAAATGTACAATATGAATCCGTGCATCAAATTCTTTACTTAACTGAATGAGTAATTTTACTGCATTATTTTCCCAAGACTTGGGCCTGGAATCCTGAAAACTTTTATAGGTGGAATGATCTTCTGACTGGGTAGCGCCATTTTCCAGTTCTGCATGAACCAATATAGGAATTCCTTTGTTCGCAAAAATAGGAAGTGCTTCTCGAAGATGTTTTTCATTAATATTTGGAAATTCATCAATGCCGGAGTGGCTTAAAAAAGCCTTAAATCCCAAAACGCCCGCATCGGCCAAAGATTCAATATCCTGCAGGTTATCTGGAATTAATCCACCATAGAATCCGCAATCAACCCAAAGTTGATTTTTTGTGGCAGCAATTTTCTGGTTGAGTGCATCCACAGTTGTGGTTACCGGAATACAGTTCAAGGGCATATCTACAAGTGTAGTAATACCGCCGGCCGCCGCCGCTTTTGTGGCAGTCTCAAACCCTTCCCAATCGGTTCTCCCAGGTTCGTTAATATGAACATGTGTATCCACAAGTCCCGGCATAACCACATCATTTTTCATATCTTCAACAGGACAATCGGAAGAAATTTCGGATATAGAAACAACATCCATTATTTTTTCTTCTTGGATTAGGATAGCAGCCGGCCGTTCACCTTTTGGTGTTAAAACACGTTGGCTTATGATTGCAAAATTTGGCGTAATTGACATATTAATTGGGTGATTCATTTCTTAATTGAAGTAATTGGGCAGCAACACTGATGGCAATTTCTTCTGGCGTATTACTCACCATAGCTAATCCAACCGGCGATATGATTCGAGAAAGCTGCTGCTCAGATATATTTTCTGCATGCAATCGTTTTTTGATTTCGGATATCTTATTAACACTTCCCATTACTCCAATAAAAGGGAAGGGGAAATCCAAAAGTCCCAATAAACCACGAACATCATTTGGAACATCGGTAGTCATGACCACAACTTGGGTATTTTCAGGTAAACTTAATTGAGATGCCGCATCTTTAAAATCATCTAAAATGTTAGTTGTATCCGCAAAATTATTTTCTCCCAATGTGGAAATATTCCCGCGTGTTTCAAAAACAAAAACATCGTATCCAAGATTTTTCATCACACGTGATAAAGCCAAAGAACAGTGACCGCCGCCTAAAATAGCAATTCGATTATAGTTTTTCAACTGTTCTTGATAACACCAATGATCGTCACTTTGTGTAAAAGAATATTGGGAATCATGATTCTCAAGCTCTTGTTTATGAAGGGACATTCCTTCTGGAGAAATTGAAAGAATGGCAGATTGACCTTCAGTCAAATTTTGAACGATTTTATCCACAATTTCACTATCTTTTTCAGGCTCACACACATAATAAAGATTGGTTTGTTTTCCAGCACAAATCATACCCGATTGTTCATCTGTCCCGGTTTTTTTATGGTCGAGTGATTGAATTTCTGGAGTGAAATTCCCATTGTTCAAAATATTATATGCACGATTAACCAAGGTAAATTCCATAATGCCGCCACCAATTGTTCCCATCATTTCTTTATTTTCTTTCACCAATAACTTGGCGCCCGTTGTACCAGGTGAATGGATGGTATGATCAACAACCATGGCTATAAAAACATTTTGTCCTTTGTTTAATAACGATAGAACTTTTTTCCAGTAGGCGATTTTAGGATTGTCATTCATTCAGAATCAAAAGGGCCATATAATCCCATTAATACTTTTTCATGGGTAAAGGGTGCATCAAATGTGGAATTAAAAATTGGATTAAACGATTTAATGGCATTATCTATGGCAAAATAAGCGCCTATTCCATACATAAGTGGCGGTTCACCTACGGCTTTTGATTTTAAAATTGCCATATCGTTTCCATCTGTATCCAAGGGTTCAATGGTGACCGTTTTTGGAACGGAGTATATATCTGGGATTTTATAGGTAGATAGGGTGTTGGACATTAATTGCCCTTCGTTATTATACTGAAGATCTTCCATGGTCATCCAACCCATCCCTTGGATTAGCCCACCTTCAATTTGCCCAAAATCAACACTGGGATTCATTGTTTTCCCAAAATCATGAACAATCTTTACAGAATCAAAATTATAGGTACCACGAATACAATCAAGTGTCACTTGGGTAAGGGCCAAGCCGTACACATGATAGGCGAAAGGATGCCCTTTTTCTTTATCCATATCGAAGTTAATTTTTGGTGTGGCGTAGTGGCCGTTTTCTGTTAAACAGATTCGCTTTAAAAAGGCCATCATCACCAGTTGATCCCAAGTCAAATCTGTTTGGTTTTCATTTGTATAAACCACGCCATCTTTCACCGCAACATCATGGGATGAAACGTTGAAATGGTCAGCGGCGCATATTTTTAATCGATCCATTAATGCATTGCATGCTTTTTCCAGCGCTTTCCCATTTAGATCTGCCGTAGAACTTGCAGCGGAAGGGGATGTGTTGGCAACCCGTGTCGTATTCGTCGATTCCAGTTTAACTCGTTTTGGAGTAATTGAAAAAATTTGTGCAGCAATCTGAAGCATTTTGGTATTGACACCCTGTCCCATTTCTACCGCACCGGTAGTCACACCCACGCTGCCATCTGTATAAATATGAACAAGCGCTCGCGCTTGATTCATAGGCGTTTTTGTGAAGGAGATTCCAAACGTAACAGGCATTAGGGAGAAGCCTTTTTTCATATCAGAATGGTTTGCATTGAAATCATTTATTTCTTTTTCAATGGTTTCAATATCAAATTTTGATTCCATTTTTCTCCAAATAGAATTCAATTCAACCCCATCCGCAATTTGCCCATAAGGGAATTCATTCCCATCTTTAAGTAGATTGATTTTTTGTAATTCATGAGTAGAAATACTCAATTCTTTTGCAGCATGGCTCAATGCAGATTCAATGACAAACATTCCCTGTGGACCACCAAATCCACGGAAAGCTGTATTCGGCGGTAAGTTGGTTTTGCAGGAGTAAGCGGTCATTTTTACATTGGGAATAAAGTAAGAATTGGTGCCGTGGAAAAGTGTTCGTACCATAACAGCGGGTGACAAGTCAGCAGACGCGCCGGCATTTTGGTAAAATGTTGTTTCATAGGCCAGAATTTTTAAATCTTTAGAAAGTCCAATTTTATAATCTGAACTATAGGGGTGCCTTTTGCCCGTCATTCGCATATCATCCAAACGGCTTAAAACCACTTTTACCGGTGAATTCAAAATGGAAACACCCAATGCTGCCATAACGGCCCATGGCGTTGCTTGATCTTCTTTGCCGCCAAAACCACCCCCGATTCGAACAACATCCACTTCAATTTTATGCATGCCCACGCCTAATACTCTTGCCGTTATTCGCTGAACAGCTGTGGGTCCTTGGGTAGAAGATGAAATACGAATATGTCCATTTTCTAAAGGAACTGCATAGGCACCCTGGGTTTCAATATATAAATGTTCTTGCCCATTTGAATCCGCTTGTCCTTCAAATATATGAGCACAATTTTCCCAGGAATTTTTCGTATCACCTAATTCAAATGTTCGGGGTGGAATAATTAATTGATCCTTTTGTTGTGCTTCCCGCGGGTCAACAATAACATCATTTTTTGAAATCTCAATTTTGATCAATTTTCGAGCTGCAAAGGCAATTTGGTCCGATTCGGCAATAATGAGTGCAATGGGTTGTCCCACAAAATGAACTTCTTTGGAAGCGAATAATTGTTCATCGGGAATAATGCCGCCAATTTGATTTTGTCCAGGAATATCTTCATGGGTAATAATTTTAATTACACCTGGGATTGCACGGGCTTTGGAATAATTGATTGATTCAATCGTACCATGAGCCACAGGTGAATCGAATACGACACCGAAGCGGGTTCCTTGAATTAGTGGAATATCATCCAGATAAATAGATTTTCCTGTGACGTGCCCTTTGGAATCAATGTTTTTCATTTAAGTGAATCCAACGTGAATTGACCTGGGAATAGTGTAATAAAATGGGCATAAAAAAGTTGACGGAGTAATAGTCGCTTATAATCAGCTGAACCACGCACATCGTTGATGGGGCTTATTTCTGACTGAAGAATTTCAAGGGCAGATTGAACCGTTTCCCGCGAAAGTGATTTGCCCAAAAGAAAGTTACACGTTTTACTTAAATACATAGGAATGGGGCCCACACCACCGGCTGAAAGGTGTGCCTGTGTAATTTCATTTTCTGAAATGGTAATAAGAATCGCAGTATTGACACTGGCTATATCAAGATGAATTCGTTTGCTTACTTTTTCAAAATTAAAATGGCTGTCTTGCGTTGGAAGTTTAAATGAAATGGTGGAAAGAATTTCATCGGGCGACTTATCCAAATCTTTGTACCCTTTATAAAAATCATTCAAATAAATGGACCTGCTATCGCTATTTTTTGTTAGTTTTATTTTGGCGTTCAGAGCCAGGAAAAATGCAGTAAAATCTCCAATCGGCGAAGCATTTACAAAGTTACCGCCTAATGTTGCCATATTGCGAATGGGCGAAGATGCCACCAATTTTAAATGGGCTTTGAGTCGGGGGAAGGCAGAAATAAAAATGTCCGATTCCATTAAATCGGTTGCGGTTGTTCCCGCACCAACTTTACATATGCCATTATCAATTTCAATAAAATTTAGATTGGGGGAATCAGAAATGAGATCCACATCCTGATTAATTAATTGGTCGTGCTTTTGTACATAAAGATCGGTACCACCGCCAACAACCGTTCCGTTTTGAGAGTTATTTTCTCCTTTAGACAATGCATTTAGCATTTCTGGAATTTGGTTGAAATAGGATGGAATAAACTTTTGTGTAATTAACCAATCAAGGGTTTCCTTCTCGCTTTTATCAGAAAGGGATTCCGTAATATGTTTTGCGGCTCTTTCAATCGGTTTGTATCCCGTGCATCTGCAAATATTTCCATCGATTGATGCGATGGCATCTTTATAAGTTGGCGCTGAATTTGCCAAACAAAATTGGGTGAGCGAGACCACAAATCCTGTCGTACAAAATCCGCATTGAGATCCACTTTCATCCACCATATATTGCTGGACGGGACTTAATGATTCCATATTAAGCCCTTCAATCGTAACTACATGTTTTCCTTGAACATTCCCAAGGGGCGTTAGGCAGGATGTGACTTGCCGATAATTGAGTTTTTCATCAATTAAGTCACCAATGAGAACAGTACATGCGCCACAATCACCTTCACGACATCCAATTTTAGTTCCAGTGAGCGATTGTTCATATCGCACAAAATCAAGAAGAAGTGCACCGCTGGGTTGGATCGTTTTTATGGGCTTATTATTGAGAATAAATTCAATCATTAATACTCTATTTTATTTTCACTTTCTTGCCATTGTAAAAAGACGGATTGCGCTTCATCTCGTAATAATTGAGTGATTGTTAGTTTCCGTTCATGAATCGGGAGTTTTATTTCTTGATAAATAAAATTGTCATCAAAATTGATTTCCGCCGCATCTTTTTTTGAATTGGCAAAATAAATGGATTTGGGTCGCGCCCAGTAAATGGCCCCCAAACACATGGGGCACGGTTCACAGCTGCAGTAAATATCACATCCATCTAATTGGAATGAGTTTAGTTTTTCACATGCATTCCGAATTGCAATCATTTCCGCATGGGCTGTGGGGTCATTGGATTTTGTCACTTCATTCACGCCGGTTGCAATAATTTTTCCATTCTTTACAATGACGGTGCCAAATGGTCCCCCATTGCCGGATTGAACATTTTCCATGGATAACCGAATGGCTTCCCGCATGAATTTCTTTTGTTGATCAATACTCATTTAATTTTTCTGATAATAGGTTTCAACTTGGTTAATCAATTTTTCTTTTTCACTATCAGGTAAAAAACTGGACTTAAAGCTGTTTTTAGCCAATTTAGTAATTTGTTTTTTAGAAAGATTTAATGCAAAAGCAATTTGGATATAATTTTCATTCATATAACCACCAAAATACGCCGGATCGTCTGAATTTATCGTAACCATTAATCCCGCATCCATTAATTGAAGCAAGGGGTGATTTTTTAAATCTTCCACCACTTTTAATTCGAGGTTTGATAAGGGGCACACGGTGAGAGGCATTTGCTTTTCGGCAAGATGTTGAATCAATTGATCATCGTCCAATGATCGATTCCCATGATCAATTCTGGATACCTTTAAAAGATTAAGCGCTTCCCACACATATGCCGCAGGTCCTTCTTCACCTGCATGAGCCACGGTGATAAATTTTTCTTCCCGTGCTTTTGAAAAAACACGTTCAAATTTTGATGGTGGATGCCCCATTTCAGATGAATCTAAACCAACACCAACAATCCATTCTTTATAGGGTAAAGCCTGTTTCAACGTCTCAAATGCAGCTGCTTCATCCAAGTGACGTAAAAAACACATAATTATCTTGGAACTGATTCCGAATTTTTTTTGTCCATTTACCAATGCGTTATGAATCCCTTGAATAACCGTATCAAAAGAAACGCCACGATCTGTGTGCGTTTGGGGGTCAAAAAATATTTCTGTATGGATTAGATTTTGTTCATGCACCTTCGTGAGATATGCCCATGTTAAATCATAAAAATCTTGTTCTTTTAAAAGGACGCTTGCTCCCGCATAATAAATATTCAGGAATTCCTGAAGATTATTAAAGTTATAGGCATTCTTTAGTTCTTCAACGGATTGATATGGAATGGAGACATTATTTCGATTGGCAATTTCGAACATAAGTTCCGGTTCAAAGGTACCTTCAATGTGTAAATGCAGTTCCGCCTTGGGAATGCCTTCAATGAAAGATTGTATGGTCATATTATTTGAAATGGGTGAATCCTCAAAATTATTTAGTCAGAAGCAATTATTCTTGATGGATGGTTAACCGGAAAATCTAATTTATATCTATAAGACTGAACAAGATATATTCATTCCAAAATGCTATAACGAAGTCAATAACAAAATTAATTGAAATATGAAGTTTCATCGTCTTAATTTGTAATATTGGTTCATTGATTCAAGAGGTATAGTCACGCTTCAAAATGTAATTGTCGGGACCTAATTGTCAAATAGATAGGAGTTAGTCATGGGAATAAAAGTCAATAACCGCAAAGCTGGTGAGGATCAATTCGACCGTGCTGCTAATTTAATCGGATTGAATGATGATATAAGAGATTCTTTAAAAATGCCTGACCGTGAATTAATGGTGGAAGTGCCATTGCGAAAAGACGATGGTACCATTCATAGCTTTCGTGGTTATCGCGTTCAGCATAATAATTCACGGGGGCCGTTTAAAGGCGGTATTCGTTTTCACCATGAAGTTGATCTGGATGAAGTTCGAGCCCTTGCGTCACTTATGACATGGAAAACAGCGTTAGTGGATATACCTTATGGCGGCGGGAAAGGCGGCATAACCGTCAATCCCCATGAATTAAGTGAACGGGAGTTGGAACGGCTGTCCAGGCGTTTTTTCCGTGCTATAGACCCCATCATTGGTGTGAATATAGATATTCCGGCTCCTGACGTGAATACCAATGCTCAGATCATGGCTTGGTTTATGGATGAATATGGTTTGCTGCACGGACATACGCCGGGAATTGTAACCGGTAAACCCATTGACTTGGGCGGGTCCCTTGGCCGCGAAGCTGCTACGGGGAAAGGTGTTGCTATTACCACACGGGAAAGCGCTAACCGTTACGGGCTGGATTTGGAAGGCGCTGCCGTGGTCATCCAGGGATTTGGCAATGTAGGCTCTTATGCCGGGAAATTCTTATCCGAAATGGGCTGTAAAGTCATTGGTGTGAGTGATGTTCATGGTGGGCTCCGTGAACCGGATGGATTTGATGTACCCAGTTTGTTTGATTATAACTACAAAAATCGAACAATAAAAGATTGCGGACAGGGGACACCAATTACCAATGAAGAATTATTAGGCATCGAATGTGATTTCTTAATTCCGGCTGCGCTGGGTGGGGTGATCCACAAAATGAATGCTGAAGAATTAAAGTGCAAAATTGTGATCGAAGCGGCCAACGGGCCCACAACACCACCAGCGGATGAATTATTACATAATAAAGGAATTCATGTTGTACCAGATATTTTAACCAATGCCGGTGGTGTGACAGTATCTTATTTTGAGTGGGTACAGAACTTGCAGCAATTCCAATGGGATGAAGATGAAGTGAATGAAAAACTGGAAAAACGCATGGTGCGGGCATTTAAGGAAGTCAGTTCTGTTTGCGACGAAAAGAAAACATCAATGCGCATGGCGGCTTTTACCGTCGCCATTGACCGTGTAGCCCAGTCATTTGAATTACGGGGCATCTAATTCTTTAACTTTCAAACCGAAAATTATAGTAATTTCAAGCATAATTAATTTCAATCATAAGCTCATAAGAATCAGGAGAACAATATGGATTTCATTACACCCATTTTTAAATGGTTACATATTATTGCCGGTGTCCTTTGGATCGGTTTGCTCTATTTTTTCAACTGGATTAATGGTCATGTCGCAGCAACCATGGACGCTGATACGAAAAAGAAAGTTATGCCGGAGCTCATGCCTCGAGTCTTATACTGG
>Ga0208063_1000077_pt1 | contig 29629 bp, 28 predicted proteins | sample DeeseametaMP0203_FD_184219 | JGI IMG/M metagenome (GOLD analysis project Ga0208063, IMG submission 184219) | Marine microbial communities from the Deep Atlantic Ocean - MP0203 (SPAdes) | ecosystem: Environmental > Aquatic > Marine > Oceanic | place: South of Cape Verde, Atlantic Ocean... | reverse complement strand
TAAATATGGGTTCTGTTTTCTCTAATGCTAGAAATTTTAGCTATAACATAAGTTCTTGGAATACTGCAAACGTAGAAAATATGAGTGATATGTTTAGGGGAGTAAGATCTTTTAATCATGATTTATCTGAATGGTGTGTAATTAAAGCGGCAGGAAATAACGCGAGATTTAGTTATAATAGTTCAGGATTTAATTTACCAAAACCCGTATGGGGAACCTGCCCAAGAGGTGAAAACCAGATATAATAAAAACGCCAGCTAATTAGCTGGCGTTTTTATTATATTTTCTAAATCAAAAAGCTTATATTTAAAAGTCAACTCCATTTCATAATTCAATGAATCTAGAACTCTCATTTTTTCACTTTTTTTATACAAAACTTAAAATAAGTTGACATGTGCCATAGATAATGTAAATAAAATTGATATCAAAATATATACGCATTGACAAAAACCACGCTGAATGCTATTATGCAAGCTAAACAACTAAGGAATATAAAATGATTAAGCACATTTCTGCTATAAATCTTTCTCCAGCATCCATTGAAATTATCAGGAATTTGGAGAGAAAGGTTGAAACCCTTATTGCCAACAATCCAAAAGAAGCTTTCCAAGATGGTAAGTTAAATATTACGCTTGGAAGCAATAGCAATCTTGAATATGGTCTTGGCAGAACAAAGAACCGTTATATGGTTGAAACCATTGCCCGAGACGTGCTATTGAATATAGGACTGTCAGGTGATGATGTTGAGAAAATAGTCCCTGAAGCAGACCTTCTTGTGTTCAGTGAAGTAGACGAACACACTGATGACCATGGAATGCGTTATTTGGCGGTTTTAAGAGCTTCTAACGGCTTTGAAGTCAACACTGAAGACGAAGATGGTGAGCTTTATTCTGATATCCTTGCAGACAGGCATCTTTATGTTTTCAACGAAAACTTACCACATAGCGTGACAAGGCATACTTTTGTTCGCTCTACGCTTTACGACAGAGTTAACGATTATTGTATTGCTATCAATATGCCTTGCCACCTTCCATACTTTGATTTTAAAATAGATTAAATTTTATAAACCGTGCTTTTGGTGCGGTTTATTGTTGACAATTCTTTATAAAAGTTTTAGTATATACATATAAACAGAGCAAATTAACTTCAATAGGGTTTTTATGAAAAAAGCATTTAAAGTTATTTTAATAACGGTATTGATAATTACTGCTATAGGCTTGGCTAGTTTTCTTCCGGGGTATCTTTTCATATCAGAAAAAGAACCAGAATATTATGAGGATGTTAGCATCAATATGGCTTTTGTTTCAGGGCATACGCGCTGTGCTACTTTTAGTTTGCCATCAAATCGAAAAAGGTTCTATATTGCATCATCAAGAGGTTCATATCGTTTGTCAATGTCGCTTCCTACACGATTGGGTAGTGGAGTGGAAAGTACGATTAGAAATGGTGTCATTGACTACCAAGTTGTGAAATCCTGTTAAACTACATCTATTAAATCTTGGAGAACACTCTTATGTACAAGTTGAAAAATAAAAAATACCCTGACCTATACTGGTCTGAAATTGCCAACAAATGGACAGACAGGGATTCTGCAAGCCTCTTCTATTCAGAAGATGATGCTTCTCATGCTCTCCATGATGTAGGTTCTGAGGAACTTACAATGCTGGTTTGCACTATTGAAAAAGTTGACACCAATATCATTGATACCACAAGGGTTAAAAGAATGGGATACGAGCAAATTCATTGTGATCCTGAGTGTCCTTTTTTGAAAACAAAAGAAGGTATTGATGCGGACTGCTCTCTTTTGAATAGAGAGGTACCCTGGTATGACTGGCATATTGCGATCTGCCATGACTTAATCGAGGGAGAATAGGTTCTTCTGGTATAAAAAACCCGCCTCTTAAGGCGGGGTTTTGTTATGCTTTCACCCATTTTGCGAATTTGAGCATCCTGAATGAGCTAGCGGTTATATCTGGTCTACGATAAGACTCTTTCACTTGTTTTTGATTGCAATATAGACAAAACCTTTTGTGGTCAATATTTTGTCGCCAATTATGTAGTCCAAACAAACATTTTAAGTCCATAATTCACCTTTTTGTGTTGTAAAAGTGCTATATATCATATACAATGATTACTATTAAATCAAGTCTTGTCTTTGGCAACAATAGGAGCATTTATGTTTCAGTGGTTCTCAATTTTGTTCGCAAAAGCCGTAAAAGAAAGTTGGACAACTGTACCTATGACTGACGAAGATTTTGAGTTTGTTAATCAGAATCCTAAGTTGCAGTTTAAATTTATTGATAGGCCATTATGCGACGAAGTGATTCTTTATATTGATGGCAAACATGAGTCGCCTGTAGAGGGCTTTTATTTGAAGGCAAAAAGTATCACTATTAGAGTCTCAAAGCTACAAGGTAACATCAGTGGTAAAGAGAAGCTTTGTGTCCGTATGCGAATGAATTACGGTCATTACGAGGACTTTGAGCGTGGGGATTTTGTTTTCAATGAGTATGCAGATGGTATTATGGAAATGCTGAGCAAGCAGTTTTGTATACTTGAAGGTGAAGTGCCACAGGTTGTGAAGGATAGATGCACTTCCATTTACACCTATAAATATTATCCAGAGATTTTTGTTTAAATACAATAAACCCGCATTAAAACGGGTTTATTGTGTAAATTGAAATAATTATTTTTTAATACTATTCTCCATCTCTTTAAAGTATTTTTTAATTCTATCTTCTATTTCCTTTTTTACTTTTTTGTTTCGTCTTATCATAACAATAGACATCATTAGCATAATAATAGAAATTATTGAGTTTCTTGTTTCTATGATTTCAACTATTTCTTTTTTTTGATAGGTATCGCTATTATTGTATTTTTCAATCAAATATGAAATGCTATTTATATCATAATAAACTACAATGTTTTCAAAATCTTCCTTTTTTAAATTAAGTCGTATAATATCAGTTGCATTGGCATTTGGTAAGCTTTTGATGTTTTCTACATTATTTTGATTTACTATGTTTTTATCTTGATAGATTGAATAAATATTATTAAAGACAATAAATATAATAAACAGGTATGGATAGATTATCTTTGGCTTGAAGTTTGCTAAATTTAATAGAATATATCTATCTTCTCTTTTTGAGATATTTATTTCTTTTGTTCTTTCTAAAATTTCTTTTATCTCTTCTAATAAAAAAATATTTATTGTTGTTGTTAATATAAAAAGGATTAAAAAAAAGTTGGTTATATATAAGTAGTAAATACTAGACATTCCACCTTTCACTTCAATAAGTCGTAAAACATAAAAAAATATAATAAAAATAATTGAGGTCGAAAAATTAGCTGACACACTCTTGATATAAGTATCAAATATCTTTGAGTTTATGTTTTTATTTATTCTAATAATTTGACTTTTATAAGACATAAAGAATAAACAGACTAATATAAAAGTTATCATACAAAAATAAGCTAGAATTATAGAACTGCTATCTAAACCTAATTCAACTCCTTTTTTTTCATTATATGAGAAAAAACAAATAAAGTAAGTATTATGGACAATGCTAAGGGAATGGTTATATATCTTTGACAAAATATAAAAAACTTCATGATAGGATGGGGCTTATATTCCAAACTATCTTTAGTTTCTTCAAAATTATTCTTTTTAAGTAAAGGTAAGCGTATTTCTCTTCCTGCCTCGTTTGAATCAAAAGAGTCAAAATTTAATATTTTATATACCATTGTTATTACACACTCTATTGCAATCATTATAGTTATTAAAAAAATTATAACTGCAAAAATATTATAATTCATGCCAAAAGTAATAAAGCATAATGGAATAAAAATAAAAAACAGTCTCCACAATAAGAATATAGATGTTTCTTTTTTAAATAATATATCTCTAATATAATTTAGGGAAACAATATTGCTTTCCTCTACTTCTTCTTTCATGTCTTGAATGTGTTTATTTTTATCAGCTATATCTTTTTTTAAAATAAATTTACTTGTTTTTCTATTTTTTTTCATATAATATTCCTTATTATGTTAAGTATTTTCACTTCTTAAGCGCTTTATTTTACAATTTTAATATATAAAAATGTTTTATATCCAAAAACAGTGTAGACTTACGATATCAATATATATTATCAAAAACAGGAAGTAAACAATGAAGAACAAACTAGAAAATCTTTTTAATAATTCACACATCTACGAAAGTGATAATCTTAAAAACATATTGAAAGAAAACAGCACGGCCATGAAACGTAAGCTGATTCAATTGGGAGTTAACTACTTCGTTTATGATACCCTATCTTTGCTTTCAAAAAACAACATCATTAAAGATAAAAAACCAGAAGTCTACTTTAAAGAGATAGAGGATGAGTATTTCTTTGGCGACAAAAAGATTATAGGTTTGATGGCAAAAGATATTGCAAAGCAAGAAAGTGTGGACGGTGAGTGGAAAGAGTCTCTTTTTGTTTTCTTTGAAGTATTAGATAAAGATGCCTTAGAGTTATTTTCTCTTGAATATATATTGTATAATGAAGAAAAAAATTGCATTAAAGGTAGAGCATTTAAACAGGGAGATGAGTCATTGCTAGTTGAGCCCATGGTGGAGAGGGTTATTAAGGCAAGAAAGCAGGTTTACATTTAATTAACTAAAGGATTTTAAATATCACACACTTATTAAACTTTGAGATATCTATTATCTTAATGTATACTTAAATATAGCTAACTTTAATATTAAAAGGATTTAATATGAATAACAAAAGAAGAAAAATTTATATACCTGAAAAAAACGAAGAAAAGTCAATTGAAGAAGTATCTGAAATTATAGATAAAAGCATAAAATCTATACTTTCAAGAATAGGTAGAGGCTTTAGTGATAGTGATATTTTATACAATAAGAAAGCTGGAAAAATGTTGGTTTATGGATTTGATTATAAAAATATAGACGAAATAAATAAACACTTTCGTATAGAGCTTATACAAGCACATGTTAATTATAAATTATCGAAAGGAGCTAGTTTAGATGAAATAGTAGAAGAAGCCACCACTGGTAAAAAACCAAAATACGACAAAAAACCTAGAAGTCGCTGTGGTTTTGAAATAAATCTTGAAGGAGTTAGATATAATAGTATTATGGAAGCTTATAATCACTATGTAGAAATTGAAGATGAAAGAGTTGTAGATAAAAGTTATAATACGATTAAACAAAGGGTTATGGACTATAATTTTTCTCATGAAAAATCTTTTTTTGCTAAAGATTTAAATAAAGAAAAAAATAAATACAAACAAAAAAAAGAAAGAAAACACAGTAAAGGAGACCCTGTTATTGTCCATGGGAAGCATTTTAAGACAATAAAAGAGGCTCACGAATCTTATAAAATTGAAACCTCATTGTTCACGGTTTATCAAAGAATTGCCAATGGATACTCATTAGAAGATGCTCTTTTTAACAAAGTTAAAAGAAATGTAGATGATATTGTAATGCCAGATGGAAACGTTTTTAATGGTGTAACTCAAGCTTGCAATTTCTATGAAATTGTAGATCCAGTTGTTGCCCACAATAGAGTTAGTCTATATGGATATACGAAGGTTGATGCTGTATTGACGCCTAAAAACATAGATAAAGTGGTAGTTAATAAAATAACATACAGATCTTTAATGGATGCATTTAATAAAATAGGAAAGGTAAGCTTTTCAACTTTTCAGTCAAGAATTCGTAGCGGACATGACATTAATTATTGTCTTGGCGTAGACTTTTAGGTAAAACTGCATTGACACCAACCCTCCTTGATGCTGGCATACACGCCTAAAAACATCAAGGAGGGGGATTAAATGAAGAGATTTAGGTATCATTCAATAACAAACTCTTTATACTCTGACAACAATAGTCTCTCAATTTCTTTCAAATTTGTCGCCAATTTAGAATCAACCCTACCTTCTTTTCTCATTTTTCTTATAACCTTTCTAAAGGATTGATTGAAATATGCAATACTACTATCCATGATAAAAGCATTTGACTTCAAATCTGTATACAACCTACCTTTATACTTATTTTCATCTTCTTCTGAGATTAAAGAAAATATCTCCATAATGGTTTCATGCCATTCTGCTATCAACTCTTCTGTAATCTCATTTCTTTCAAGTTGTAAAAGCAAACTATTGATAGAGCTTTTCGCAGGGCTTCCAGATAGCGTCTCACTTTCTATTTCAAAAGGGTCTTTTTTCTCTTTTTCGATAATTTCTCTATTAACGTTGCTAATACTAGTAAAACTTTCTATTTCTATACTTTCACTTTCAGTAGAACCATTATCTACATGCCTTAATTCTTTAACGAAAGTCTCTATATCATCAATAATATATTTGTTATCAATTTCAATTAAGTTTTTCATTACTCGAATACTTCTCACATAAGTTCCAATTGAGGACAATAATTGATTAAGGACTTCTGGCTCATTCTCTCTTAATCTTCTAACATAAGCGTTGAATTCTCTAGCAAGATTTGGATCTTGTTGTTTACTCTTTTCTACGAAAACCTCATATAAAGCTTGAAATAGATTATCTCTTATTAACCCTGTATGCATTCGCTTAATGTTTTCAAAATGCTCAATAGGATCAATATTGGTAACAACCATGTTTTCATAATGAGCAAAAGCATTTCTAATATTGCTCTCGTTATTATTATCTCGTGAATAATCCACAATCACACAATGATCCTTATTCTTAGTGGCTCTATTAACCCTACAGCATGTCTGAACCGCATTAATACCACTTACTTCTTTATCCAAAAACAAATAAGAAAGGTAAGGCTCATCAAACCCCGTTTGGAGTTTATCTACAACGATAATAAGTCCATTTTGAGCGCCTTTAAATTCTTTAATGGCATCTGATTCACTCTGCCCACCGTTAAGCTCTCTCGCGCTTTTTGAACCCGTCCTGTTGGCATCTTCAGTGAATACCACTTTAACAACGGCATTTTTATACTTGGTTAATGAATGCTTTCCCCTATATTTAATGATTTCATCATTAATAAGCTCAAAAAGTGCTGTCGCTGTATGTTTAGAATAGGTTGCAAGCATACCCTTTCCGCGCCCTTGAATAGAAGGATAGCAATTTTCAAACAAAAGCTTGACTGTGTTTTCGGCAATCATCTTGAGTCTTTCGGGGTGGTGATAGTAAATATTATTTCCAACAGTTCCGTCTATTTCCCCTTTCTCAATTCGCTTTTTATCTCTATCATAAATATCGAAAAGAACACCATACGTCAAAATATACTCAGTAGGATCTAATACAAACCCATCTTCAATAGCTTCTTTCATTGTATAGGTATCAAATGGCATCCATTTAACTACACTATTTTCGTAAGAAGGATATTCACCAAACCTTGCTAAAACCTCATCTGAAGGCGTTGCTGTCAAACCTATAATAAGGTGCTTCTTAACTGAATTATTAAAGCCATAGTAAAGTTCATCGAATATATCGAGCATATTAAAGTGTTGCACACCAGATTGAGAACGATGCACCTCATCAATAATAAATGCAATACGCTTGCCATCATCATTTATTGCTGACAAATCTTCTCTTAGCGTTTCTATATTTCTGAATTTCTGGATATTCAATATAATGACACGCTTTAAACTGTTATTGAAAGCATCAATAAGTTCTTTCTTGTTAGTAGCTTCTACATAAACACTACTATGCGTATTCATGTTATCAACTGTCTGACCTATCTGATATCTTAAATCAAGTCTATCAGTAACAATAACCACTTTGTCAAAAAGTCTATTATTATCTTCATTGATTTCATCTTTAAGCATCAATGCTAAGTATGAAATGATATTAGATTTACCAAAGCCTGCTGCATATTGCAGAAGTATGGAATAGTGTTCTTTATTGTTTTTTATAAGATCTCTTCTCTTATATTCTTGTTCTTTTAAATCTTGGCTAATAGGTAATTTATCAAGTTTTTCTTTTAATTCTCTTATATGATATTGAGGATCTGATTCGTTTTCTTTTTTATAGAGATGCCTTATATGTGAGATCGTCTTATCAACACCTAGTTTTTGCTTAGGTCTTGGTGCCATGAGTCCTTTATTGTTTATAATAAAGTTATAGTATATGATTTCTCTACAGATAGACTCTTTACTATATAGCATATTTAATGCTTCTATTGTTCTCAATCCACTTTCCACAGGAGTATCTCCTTGTGGAAGCTCTCTAAATTCTTTTTTGAAATCATTGACGAAGTTATACTCAGTTACTCCACGGGTTTTTATATACTCAACCGCCTTTTTATATAGCGAAGACATGTTTCTGTAAATATAAGTAGAGGCATCATCCATTGTTACGCAATGAATAGGTTTTTCAAAAATCTTGAGAATATTTTCCCTAATTCTTTCTTCTTCATTATTTGTTATCAACAAGGGGAGCGAAGAACGAACGAGACTAAAATACCCATCTCCTAGTATCTGGAATCGACCTTCTTTTTTAGCGGTTTGCCCTGACTGATTAGGGTATTTAAGCTCTAGTAAACTTATATATACACCATTTAGAAAGAAAACAATATCTGGTCTTCTTGTGTAGATATTGCTTCCTGAATCATCTTTCACGGAGTAAGAGTATTGATTAGCAAAAGCAAATATATTGTTATCAAAAAGAGGATTCTTGCCCATACCTCCAACAGGAGATTCTATAAGATTAAATCTCTCTCCATGCAAAGATACACCACGACGAATGGTGATAGCTGTGTTTTTGAGATATAGTATATTTTCTTTAACTTGCTCAACAAGTTCTTCATCTAGTGTCTCTATGTCATTTTTATAGACATCTTTAAGTAATTTTCGATACTTATTGTAATTGCTTCCACTTTTAAGAAAAGCAATCAAAGAAGGTCTATGAATAAGATCGTTACCTATCGTGTTGGATTCAATTTTCTTATAGCCCATAGCACGAAGATACTCTATGATTTCATCGTTTTCAAAGTTAATTTCATTTATCTTATTTAGCATAAATGCGGACTTTAAAGCCCGCCCTCCTTTATTTTTGTTAGTTTATTTCTTCGTTATATACCTTGATCTTACCAGTTACCACATCATTGATCAAAACCTTTTTGTAATCAATAAGGTTTTGTTTTTCTTCCTTTAATTTTTTTACTAGACTTTCAATATTATTTATTTTATCGTCTAAAAATTCCGCTATTACTTCTTGCTCTTTAGTCTCTTCAGGATAAAAAATTTCTAAATTTCCCATCTCATTGCTCATTAATTTTCCACCATTAATATCATCTCTTTTATTTTCTTTAGCAATAATTTTAGTTATATAATACAAGAAGCCTAAAATAAATTGCTTTTTATATTGTTTTTTTAATTTTAATAATCCACACACATTTGTACAATTAAACTTACCACTTCGTATAAATACAGTCCCTGCATTTACACCATCCGTTGTCCAAGTTAAATATTCACCACTAAAGTCGTATTTATCAATATAACCTAGCACCCCATTGTTTTTAGTTTGAGAAGAGTAAACTGGATACTCCCCTTCATCTAAAACCATTTCCTTAGAGACTACCCTACCTCTAGATATTTCAAATATATCTTTAATTCTTTTCGTTTTCCAGTGATTAGGTATATTTCCTAGCCATTCAACGTTTGACTTCTTATAAAGAACACTTTTATTAGTTAGTATTTTTTTTCCTGTGATAACATCTTTAATCATCACTTTTTTATAATCTTTTAAATTCTTTATTTGATCATCAATAGTGTGAATTAAATCTGTAATATCCCCTACTTTGTCATCAAGATAGTTAGCAATAGCTTTTTGTTCTTTTATTGTCGGTAAGGCTATAAGGTATTTTTTAATATCTTCTATTCTAAAAGATGGTTGAAAAAAATCTGGAATTAGATTTTTTTCATGAGAAAAAAGTGGATCTGTAAAGTAATATAAAAAATCATTATCTAAAAACTTACTGTTGCTAGTTATTAACATACAATTTTGAGATAAACTCATTTTTCCTTTAACATGAATAGGTGTCATTGCTTTAGCACCAACTGTTGTCGCCAAAATACCAGACTTTATATCATATTCAAATGAATTTATTTTTCCTAACACCCCATTATTCTCAGTTTGCCCACTATATACAGGGTGTTCCCCTTTATTTAAAGGATCTAATACATAATCTTTGTTATATCTTTGTGCATTCCTACCTTTGGATAAGCTTACAATATTTTTTAATTTCAACACTTCCCAGTGGCTAGGAATCTCTCCTAGCCATTCAACTTCTGAATTCTTGTATTTTTGATATTCATTAAGTGATTTCATAGAGTAAAAACCTTATTCATAAGTTTCTGAATTGATACATCGCAATTAATTATATCTTCTTGAATTTCTTCTATTGTTTTATTGATTTCAGGCTTATAGAACACTTTACTAAAATTGATCTCAACACCAACCGAATTATCTAGCTTTTCGTATTGATTTTCAACCCATTTACCCAAGAAATCATCAATTAGATGTTCATTTTCGTTGTCATCAAAGCTGAAAGGCGTAATTTCATAGTCATTTTCAATTTTAGGCGAAATATCAAAAATCAACTCAAAGGACTCTTCTTTCTTTTTAGTACCTTTCGTATATTTTGCTTTAATTGAAAGTGTGCCATTACCTAAGAACGTTTCTTGATTGTCATCAAAAGATTTGAAAGCAATAGATTCTTTTTCTTCATCAAAGAAATATTGTCCATCTTCTGTTGAAATAACCAAATTATCTTGATCGATAGTTTTAATGAAATCATTGATATTTTTTTCAAGTGTTTTGAGATCAAGTATTTCATCATTTTTAAGCATCTCAGCTACTGTGTTATCAATCTCACTATCTCCGAAGGAATAGTTGCTAACAATACCTATTTTCTTTTTAGCAGAGTTACCATACACATCTACATGTGTTAGCTTAATCTTTTGCTTATTATAGAAGAAATCAGAAGTGTCAAACACTTTATACTGGTCATTAGCTTCAAAGCTTTCATCCATTAGATATTGAATGATGGATGCTCTGCTTTCTTCTAGAAGCTCTTTATTCTTCTTACCCTTAGAACGACGCATCTTTGTAAACATGTCTGAAGCATCAATCAGCTTAACCTTATTTTTCAAGGCTTCGCGCTTATTCTTATTCAACACCCAAATGTAGGTTGTGATATTCGTGTTAAAGAATTCGCTATCTGGAAGCTGAATGAGAGCTTCTAGGTAGTCATTTTCAAGAATCCAGCGACGGATATTACTCTCTCCGCTATTAGCATCACCAGAGAATAAAGGAGAACCATTGAGAACAATACAACCGATACTTAACTGGCCATCCCTATCTTCCATTTTAGCGATAGCATGTTGCAGAAACAGCATTTGTCCATCACCGATGCCAGGCTTATATACAAAACGCCCTGTTTCATCAGCTTCAATAGCTTTTTTCTCATGTTTCCAGTCCGTTCCGTATGGAGGGTTGGCAACAATGATGTTCATTTTAGTATCAGGGAATTGATCTTGAGTTAGCGTATTACCATAACCAATATGAGATTCCGTCCTGAAACGGCTTTCAATCTTAGCAAGAGCGTAAAGAGAAGTCTCATACTCTTGTCCATAAGTAATCATATAAGGTGATTTTTTACCTTTTTGGCTGTAAGTCCTTTCGATATTGTCCTCAACACCGAAAAGCATGTTACCACCACCACAAGTCATATCGTAAATTTTAAGATTGATATCTTTATCATATTGCTCAAGATAAGAAGTCGTAACATCAGAAATAAGTGCAATAATATCACTAGGCGTATATTGCTCTGCGGAATCTTCACCCGCTAGATCTGCCCATTTACGTTTAATGTGTTCTTCTAGCGTTGTAATTTCACTGTTGTTATAGTTAGTAAAATCAATAGATGCCCAAGCTTGCACATAGTCAAACTTAACGTTTTTGTCATCAAGAATTTTGAGATACTTACGCATATCCAACTTGTTATCACCCTCTCTAGGGTTGATACCAAGTAGATCCCGAGTTTCATCATCAAAGGCTTCTAGGTAGCGTTCAAACTCAGCATCAAAATTGGTATCAGTCGATGCAACATCAGAAAGCGATTTACCATCTTCAACAAGAATTGAATTATAACCATAGGTATTAGAAATGCCTGTCCTAGCATCTTCAACTTCTTCTTTTAACTCTTCAATAGCTAACTCTGTAGAACCACCATTACTCTCAATCAATTCATTGAAATGACGCTTGATTCGTGATTCAACCATTAGCAGAGCAAACATGGGCATCATGAATTCAGGCCATTGTCCTTTCTTGATGCTAACACCCCTTAGGATATCGGCAGTAGCCCATATACTAGATTCGTATGACATGATATCGGGTTTATTGTCGGTGTTTGACATTCTATCTCCTTGGTTTTTATTTCGTTTATTTTCTTATAATACATCAAAACAAAGGTGTGGTCAACATGTCTTTCGAGATATATGCTACCTTTTTGCTTTCTATGCATTAAAGAGTGTTGAATTGTATTCAATAGAAACTCAGAAAATAAAGAACTATTGACACCAACCCTCCTTGATGCTAATATACACGCATAACAAACATCAAGGAGATTTACTCAATGCACGGAACTTACCCTGTATTAACTTTCAAAGATATCCAAAACATTAACTGGTTTATCGCAGACACCATTCGAGACAAAGGCAACGGTGCTTCTTCTGATTACAAGAGCGTTGCTGTCCCCCTTATTGTCCTCAAACGCTTCCTAGACATGCGCGAAGAATATAAGCGCAATAAGCTCAATAGTGATGATGTACTATTCGACCACGTTCTTGAGGGTAATTTTGATACCTTCCTAAACAATAGCGTTGAATTTATTGCTAATCTAATCCCTGATCAGAAACCTTATCTTCATAAAGACGGTTTCCAAAACTGGTATGATATTGAATGGGATGATATTGAAGCTTATCAAGCGCATAGCTCTCGTGAAATGCAGGGTTATAAGCTTGGCAACAACGAAGATCCACTATTCTCTAAACGTGCCACTGTCCAAACTAATGCAGGTGATCGTGTTGAGTTCTTGTATCAGATTGCAAATAGCTTCTGGTACGGCGCAACCGATGACTGTTTCCGCGTTATGGAATTCGAAAAGAAATCTCGTAAAATCCTACCTAACGATGCCATGCTCGAAATTATCAATGAGCTTGGTAAATACAAGTTTGATCTAGAACACGCGCCAGAAGATGTGTTCGGTGATGCTTATATGGACTTAATGGGTCGTTTCGCATCTGATGAAGGCAAGAAAGGCGGTGAGTTCTTCACACCTTCCTCTCTTGTTAGCAATGGTGTTCGTCTATTGCAACCAAAAATGAAAGAAAAAGGTCGCACGGCGGTTTCTGATATTACATCAGGGGCATGTACCTTCATGACTTATGCAGGTGAAGCACTTCAAAGACAGATTAACCCGAATGGTGATATTGAAGACAAAGAAGTGAAGCGCCTTATGCGTGAAAACGTTGACTTCATTACTCAAGAGAAAGCCGAAGCCTCTGAGTTGCTTGGTCGTGTTAATATGATGCTTCACGGTTATACGACTAATCATTTCAGCTATCTTGGTAATACGATTACAGAGTGGGGCAACAAGATCGGTCAACATAAAGGCACGGTTGATTATTTGTTCGCAAATCCGCCATACGGCTTAAAAGACTATGGTTTTGAATACGCTCAAAACATGTCTTTACAAAACGAGTCACGTTGGCAATGGGGAGTGCCGCCTAAAGGTGAAGGTGAGTATGCATTCCTAAACAGTATTATTGACTTGCTCAATAGCCAAGGTAAGGCTTTGGTTGTTATGCCACTAGGGACGCTATTTAAGAACTTAACTCGCAAAATGCGTGAGCGTTATATCAATGCTGATATCGTTGAAGGTATTATCAACTTACCTGATAGTCTTTTCTATACAACAGGTATTCCTGTTTGTCTTTGGATTCTTAATATGGAGAAGGACGAAGCCGATAAAGGTAAAATCTTCATGGTGAATGCCGAAGATGATTTCAAGAAGGTTGGAAACATCAAAGAATGGCTTGCTGATAAGGCCGTAGAGCATTATACAGAGCGTAAAGAGCTTGAGGGGTATGCAGAGTATGTAAATTATGAAACACTCGCTGAAAATGACTTTAATTTAGCCGTGACTCGTTATGTTTACGAAGATTCTGTTTTAGATGATGTTGATATCAATGAGTTGCTTGGTGAAATAGATCAATTAAAACAAAATATTGTTTCTTTCAATTCTTTAGAGGTGATTGAATAATGAAAGTTGTAAAAAATAATGATTCTCAAAATATTGAAATGTATAGAAGAATTGAAAATAAATTACCTTCTGATTGGTGTGTCGAAAGCATAAGAAACATTTGTGATTTACAAAACGGAATGGCATTCAAGCCTGATGAGAAAAACGATCAAGGTATCGGTTTACCAGTTGTTAGAATTCAAAATCTTAATGGATCAAATAAATATGATTATTATGATAAAAGCGTTAGGGAGCAGTTTCTGATTAAAAGTGGAGATGTCTTATTCGCTTGGTCAGGAACTACTCTGGGTGGTTATTTATGGAATGGTGGTGATGCCATCCTTAATCAGCATATATTTAAAATTGTTCCAAAAAATGGTATTAACAATCAATGGTTATATTACCTATTTAAAACAATAATTACTAAGCGAGCTAATAATGATTCTCATGGTGGAGGTGGCCTTGTCCATGTGAACAAAGGAACCTTTGAAGAGTATCTTATTCCATCACCTAGTGAAGAAGAGCAAGAAAAAATCGCTAATTTCTTGTCAGAACGGGAATCTTATTTGCAATCAATCCAAACATTGATTTCAAAAATGGAGCAGAGGAATCAATACTACTTTGATAAAATCTTTTTAGGTGATTATGAAATAGTCGATGAAAAAGTTTTATTTATTGATAATAGTGAAAAGCAGGAGATTAGCTTAAACAAGAAAAATATTGAAATCAATTCACGTTTTTCTAAGAAAAAGATACCAGAAATGGTTTCTCTCAATAAGGGCGGGAGCGTTAAAAAAGAAGACTTTAATTATGAGGGAAGCGGCACTAGGTATCTAAGAACAAGTGATGTTTGGGAAGATAGTTCATCAACCAAAGATGCTGTGTACTACGAAGGAAACAATAAAGGACTGGTTTACAAGACTAAGAAAGACTGGATAGTTTGCTTTGACGGTTATAACAAGAAACCTAAAAAAGGAACGCTTGGTTTGGTTACAAATCAGGGAGAGGGGTATTGTTCTGGAGAGCTTCATATAGTAAAAGGGGTTGATGGAATATCAATGGAATTTGTTAATATTGCTTTACTAAGAAGCTCATACTTCCAAGACCTTATCTGTCGATATGGTGAGGAAACAACTGTAAAACATGCTGGAAAACATGTTAAAACAATAGAACTACCTTATATCCCATATGAAGATCAAGTTGTATTAAATTCTAAAATTAAGGATATGCTTAATGAAGTTGACTTATTAAAACAATTGTATTCAAAAGAAAAACAAGTCTTCCAGTGGTTGTGTGAGAAGCTTGTTTCTGGAGAGTATCGAATAGAAGAGTAATAAAAAAGCCCCTTTTTTTAGGGGCTTTTTTATTACTTAATAAAGCAATTTTACTTCCTTTAATGTTTTAATGTTTTTTTCTTTAATTATTTTAAATATATTAACTTTATTATCATCTTGTAACTCTATAAAAAAGCCATCACTTTCATTCATTATTTCAATCAATTGATTTAGATTTTTTAGTATTACTTTCTTGCTTTTTGACGGCGAATTATCTAAAAAATCTTTTTTTAAAGCTTCTACATTTCTCGTTTTAATTAAAAGTATCATATATTCATTTTCATTTATTTTTTTCTTATATATGAAATTCCACTCATTTTCTATTGTGTCATCATATGTAAAAGATATTATGGCTCCATCTTCTTCGATAATTCTGTGCTTTTGATTAAAATAATCTAAATCACTTAGCATATTATTATTATATTTTTTTTCATCGGATATTTCGTGTGTTTCTATGAATCTATCTACCATTTTATTCCTTGCCCATATCATATTATCTGATTGTTCTTTTGTTATTTTTGGGAACATTTTTATCTCCTGAATGTTTTGTTTTAAATATATAAATACTATTTTACCATACTACTTGTTCAATATACCTTATTAACAAGATTTTTGTTATCTCTTCCGATATCAAAACACCAAGATGTATCATCATAAAAATATTATAAAAAAATAGCATTTTAAAAAAGAGGCTTTGAAGGCCCCTTATTGTATTAAACAACTATCTTTCTATAAATTTTTTCATTTTTAAATGGTTAGTGATATTCTTTGTTTTTTACTGTTATCTTAATGTTATCTTGATGTGTATTCTTTAAGTTTTCTATAAAATCTTCTTCTAATACGAAAGGAATACGTACTTTGCTGTATTTGTCTTCAAATACAAAATCAACAGAACCAAACAATCTATCTTTTGGTTTATATAAGACATACTCATCATAATCTTTGAAATCTATTATTACTTTTTTTGTTAAGCTTTTTGCCATTATTCCTTTTTTAGTAATAAATAGCTTATTGTTATATAAAGCAAAAACAGTGAATATTATTGTTGCTAACATTATTAAATAGATATAGAATACAGAGGTGGTATTCATTTTATCGGAGAAAGAATGTGATAAAAAACCTAAAGCCACTAATGCTAAAAAACTTGATATTAGGTAAAAATATGACTTTTTTGCTTTGTATATTATGTTATCTTTTTCCATTTTAAAATCCTTTTATTTAAGTGTACAATTATGCATGAATTATCTTACTAAAAAAATAAATATTGTCAACACTTTAAAGACTCCATTAAATAAATATGTTATGATTAAAATGAAAACAATGGAGTAACTATTTTGAAACCAATAACAGTCATCGCCTTATTAATTGCATCAGTCCCTTTCAACTACTTTGCTTTTGATTTTGCGAGCAAGAATATGGATAACATACCTGAAGCTTATATACCTAATTTACCAGACTTATCAAAATTAACGAGTAAAAATGTTCAATATTGCAGTAGTCAAGAAACTAATAACAACAGTCAGAATAAAAGCTTCCAAGAATCGTCTAGTCAGGCGGAACGTGCGATGAGACAACAAATCGAATCAAAAACACATGAAGGAATTAATACTTTTTTTTCTACAGTCCGCGAGAAGGTAGAGAAAGAGTGGGGGAATTTAATGGATATCCATGGAATTTCCAAAGATTCTTATAGTAACTGTCAGACGACTATACAAATACAACTAAAGCCAGATGGTGGTTTTCATTCAGTAGGTATCACTGAAGGTAGTGGAAATAATAAATTTGATGATATTGTATTTTTATCTGTTTTTCACACTAGTTTTAAAGAAGAGTTTAATCAGCTACCGAAAAATGTAGCATACAGAAATTATAGGCAGTTTAATTTACAGTTTACACCGAATGATGTTAAATAAATAAAGCCAGCTTTAAGTTAAAGCTGGCCTTGTTAATTACATTGATAAGCTATTAGATAGTTTTTTCTTTGGCTTATTTTCTTCTATTTTATCAATAATGCTTTTATTTATTTTATCATCATACAACATAGATGCAATCCTTTTTTCAACATCTTCTGGAGATGACTTCGCCACCTGTCCATATTGTTCTTTAATATGACCCACCAACTCTTTATTCTCTTTGACTAAGTTATCTTCATTCATAAATATCATTTTTTCTTTGTCATTTGGATTAGTGATTATTCTTTCTATCTCAAAATCATTACCTTTATAGGATACATTAGCCTTAACTCTAACGGCATCTATAGAAACTTCATTATCATCTTCATCAACCATATTGACATTTAGTTTTTCAGTTTCTTTTACATCATTAATAGTAATATTCTTATCTAACTTTAGTGTATGAGATACCATTGATGCCAACGCTTCATCATAAGGTTTTGATGCTTCACTAGATACTATACCAACAACCTCTTTAAAAGCGTTGTTACCAACTAACGCATTGCTATGGCGACTCATATCCATGTTATCTATTAACTCTTGCGTTATACCTATTTCAGTCAGTTTTTTGGTATCAACGGAGAGTTCTAGTGAGTCAGCTATTTCACTTTTTTCTCTATCCCACATTCCTTCCATATATTCATAAATAACCATTTTAGGTACACTTAATTCAGAAGAACCGATTTCATCAAAGTGCTTACCTTCAAACAAAACACCTTTCCTATCAATAGCTGTTGTGGGAATATCATGTAAGTGAATAATGTCGGCAAACATCTCTTCTCTCTCTTTGTCTCCAACTAAAGGGTAAGGTATCTCCCCTATTGCTTGATCAAGCGTAAGTCTCTCAGCCATAGGCTGAAGCCTATCTGAGTCTTTTAACTGTGGAGCGATAACATCACTATAAACATCTGCTAGTCCTTTTTTATAAAAAGATAGTGGAATAACACCACCTTCCTCTATCATATTTATTTTTTCGGAGAAAGACTGAATATTTTGTTGCTCTTTTATATCAATTTTCTCTTCTTTTAAACTTTGTTCAGATAGTGCTGTTATGTACTCATAAGGAGATGAAAACTGACTTGCATCTACAGCTTCTGAATTTAACTCTTCTAATCCATAAGCTAAAGCTGATAAGTGCGATTTATAAAAAGACTGACCTTGTTGATATCTTGGAATAAAATGTTCTATATTATTTGTTTTGATATTAAAAAATAAATCGTCTACTTCATCTATTTCAGTCTCTGTAAATAAATCGTCTATATCATTTACTACTTCATTTGAGAATAAATCATCTGTATCTTTTGCCATAATATTTTCCTTTTAAGTTTCCCTTTTAAAATATGACATAATTAAAGGAATTTAGTTTCAACAAAATAAAATAACAAGTAAAGATCTTTCTTTTTAAATAATTAAATTGGGACAATATTATATTGTTCTTTTATCTACTATTTTATATCTTTTTTTGATCAATAGTGTTAATATTTTATATTATAAATATATTTATTAAAAATAAAAAAACTAAATTAAATCGAACTTTTAATCTAAAATGTTATATTATATTTAATTAAAATTAAAATTAAAATTAAAATTAAAATGGAGAGTTTATGGAAAATAAAAGAATGTTGTTGATACTTAGTTTATTTGGATTTTCAGTGGCTTCTAGTTATACAGTAGCTCAAAACTATTTTTTTTCGAGAACCTTTATATGGAGTTAAAGCTTCTGAAAGCACAGGTAATGGAGAAGATGTAGTAGTTGAAGAGCCTATAGAGGAACCTACAGAAGGAGCAGATGAAGAAATAGATATAGCTTGTTATGACCCTTCTAATATTGGCACGGTGGGAACATTAACTGGTTGTGATGGTATGTTGATTGTAGATAGACCTATGCTTGATAGCGGTAAACAAAATGGATATTCTATTAGCTTTGAAGGTACTGATTACACATTTACTAACAGTGAACATAATGTGTTTACTGGTCAAGTAACAGATATGAGCGAACTTTTTTCTGGATTTTCATATCCACCTTTTAATGAAGACATAGGCTACTGGGATACATCTAACGTAACAAATATGAGAGAAATGTTTTACATGGCATCTGGTTTTAATGCAGATATTAGTAATTGGAATACTTCAAAAGTTACTAATATGAGTGGTATGTTTTATAATGCGAGTCAATTTCGTAGCGATATCAGCGGATGGAATACATCTAATGTAATAGATATGAGTGAAATGTTTTATATGGCACCTATGTTTTCTGCTGATATTGGCAGATGGGATACATCTAACGTAACTAATATGAGTAGTATGTTCCAAATGAATACAGGTTTTAATAGGGACTTAAGTAACTGGAACACATCTAATGTTACAGATATGAGCCGTATGTTTAGAAGTTCTAATTATAATGGAGATATATCTGGATGGGATACATCTAGTGTCACGGATATGAGTGAAATGTTTTCCCTAGCACTTTTATTCAATAGAAATATAGAAAATTGGAATGTTTCTAATGTTACAGATATGAACAGTATGTTTCAAGGTGGTGCAGGTGGATATGGAACAGTGGCTGGAAATGCTTTTAATCAAGACATAAGTTCTTGGGATGTGTCTTCTGTGACCACAATGGATAGTATGTTTAAAAACGCTAACAAATTTAATCAAAATATTGGTTCTTGGGATGTTTCTTCTGTTGATGATATGGGGTCTATGTTTGATGGAGCTAGCAATTTCAATATGGATTTAAGTCAGTGGAATATCAATACATCTATGAGTAAATACGATATGAGTAGAATGTTTGAAGATGCTATAAGCTTTAATCAAGATCTATCCACTTGGTGTGTAACTAATATAAATGAAATTCCTTCGTATTTTGATACTAACGCAACAGCTTGGACACTACCAAAACCTATATGGGGAACGTGTCCATAATAACTTGAAAAACGCCGGTTTAAAAGCCGGCGTTCTAGTTATTTAACATCTTACTTTAAAATTTTATTATACAATCACTATTAATAATTTTACATTTTGCTAACAATATTTTTGGCGTTAATAGATTAAAAAGCTTTCCTCTCATAAATTTTTATAATTGAAATAAAAAAATAATTTAAATATAAACATAGATAAAATCAAAAACCTTATGATATACTTTACTGACTATAAAAAAAAGGAAAGTCTATGAAAATAAAAAGAATGTTGTTGATGCTTGGGCTAGTTGGTTTCGCAGGAGCTTCTAGTTACGCGATGGCTCAAAGTTATGTTTTTAGAGCGCCTTTACATGGTGTTAACGCCTCTGAAAGTTCAGGTAATGAGGGAGATACATCAGTTGAAGAACCGGTGGAAGAGCCTGAAGATGAAACAGTTGCATGTTATGATCCAGAAAGTCTCGGAAAAATAGGAACCGAAGCACCTTGTGAGGGAATGTATATACTATCTAAAAATACGCTTATTTCACTTATGAGTAAATATAGCTCTAACAAAATATATGCTGATGGAAATTATTACACTCTTGGAGATAGTGATTATAATGTATTTACCGGTCAGATAACAGACATGTCTAATCTTTGCGGACTTACTATGACTGGTTTTGGTACTAGTAGTTTCAATGACGACATTGGGTATTGGGACGTTTCTAACGTAACTAATATGGAAGGTATGTTTGATTCGTGTACTGATTTTAACCAAGACATATCATCATGGGATGTTTCTAGCGTAACTAATATGTATGCTATGTTTAATAAAGCAGAAAGTTTCAATCAAGACATATCATCATGGGATGTTTCTAGCGTGACTGATATGAACAAAATGTTTGAAAATGCAAGAGTTTTTAATCAAAATATTAGTGGTTGGAATACGTCAAATGTGACGGATATGAGATATATGTTCAAACTGGCTTTAGAGTTTAATCAAGAAATTGGCTCCTGGGATACATCGAATGTAACGAATATGAGTTACATGTTTAAACAGGCATCAGCCTTCGATCAGCCTATTGGCAACTGGAATACTTCTAATGTTACGAATATGGATGGTATGTTTAATGACGCAAGAAATTTTAATCAAAACATTGGGGGTTGGGATACATCGAATGTAACGGATATGAGTTATATGTTTAAAGGCTCAGCGGCCTTTGATCAAGATATTGGATCTTGGGACACATCGAATGTGATGGATATGAGTAATATGTTTGAGTATGCTAAAGATTTTAATCAAGACATTAGTGACTGGAATACCTCAAGTGTTACTGATATGAAAGATATGTTTAAGTTTTCTTCAGTATATACATTCAATCAAGACTTATCCGATTGGTGTGTAAGTAATATTTTATCAGAACCATACAGATTTAATGAAAGTGCAGAAAATATGTCTTTACCAAAATATGCTAGACCTACAGGTTCTTGGGTTTTACCAAAACCAATATGGGGAACCTGCCCACGAGGGGAGGATCAGCTATAACAAAAAACGCCAGCGATTAAGCTGGCGTTCTCTTTATTTCACCCCTAAATCATTATAATTTTTGATCCCAAGATCTCTCAGAAGCGGGTGATGTAGTGTGAAGCTTTCGCCGTTCCTGCCGACAATTTCATTATTTCTCTTAATCACTATGTAAACTGATCTAGATCCTTAGTCACGTTTTAATATATAGCCACCATTTTAAAAAAAAGTAGTTGAATCACAGGACGAATATGCTATCGATGTTCTTATTTTTGTCGGCAAATACCTAATGGGCTACGACTTAGGTACACTTATAACGGTTTACCTTGATACTGAGATCAAAGAGCCAGCTAGATTCTTCCAAATGACAACACGACCTATTACTACGTATCCTAAAAAGAATGTAGGTTACTTAGTTGATATGACAATGGGTGAAACTAACTACGATACGTTCTTAACGTCTTTAAGGTATTACGATAATGATAGTCGGATGAAAACATTTGTTCTCAAAAAAGAGGATGTGCAAACAGAGCAGGAAATTATTGAACAGAATTTACGTTTTATTTCTTCGATTATATTTGAGGTCAACGATTACAAAAGAATATTCGATAATAATCCAGAATTCTATGTTGATATTTTAATCAACCAGAAAGATGCGTCTGAGCAGATGAGTTTCTTTAAACGATTGAGGAATATCAATACATCCTTTAATAACTTGGTAACACCCGAATATTATAGAGATTATGTAAATATATTCAGCTATCTTCTTTTTGTCGCCAAAATTTACTACAAAGAAATGTTTAATAAAGAGGAAGTTGAGCGCTTCATGTTTGATCCTAAATTCATCTCTGAAGTTATTGATGATGCGATGGAGAGTTTAAATATTACTTCGTTTGAGCAACTTGCTCGTTATAGTATAATCGGTAATAAGCAAAGAAAATACAGAGACGAGGGTGATGAGGGAGTAGATACTGACACGAATTTAGGTAATTCACTTTCGTTCTTTGAAAACGATACTGGCGAAGAACGTGGTGTCTCCAGTATCTATGACTGGTTAAGCAATAATTCTCATAAACTTGATGAATCTATTGAAAGACAGATTCGTAACAAGAAAAAAGAAGAAGCAGGCGGTGAAATAGAGAAAACCATTGAAACCGAATTTGACGGCAATGAGATGCTTTACTGGACATTCACTGACTTCATGGAAAAAATAAAGCAAAATGGAGACCTACCTGAGCTTACAGAACAAGGGAAAGGTGTTTTCAATGAAATGATGAAGGATGTCCTTGGCAATGTTGTAGACAACGTTTGGAAAGATGTACTACAGCGTATTCATAGTATTGACAACACTGATATCGACATTGCGATAGATAATGCCTATTCACGCGGTGAAAATTCTCATGATATCGTATCTAAGTACGCTAATAAGGTTGAGGACAACGAGGACAAGAAAAAATTGATATCAACATATATTAGGCTTTTCGTTAACAATGACTCAACTATCAATCCTGATCTAAAAGAGTCTATCACAACAAGCATTGAGATACAAAGAGAAGAAGTATTATAAAAACCATTAAAAAGGGGCTCTAAAAGCCCCTTTCCCTTATTTTAAACCTCTTCCACATCCCTTACATACTTTATCCTTTTTGCGGTTTTTCTCCGTGCAGTGAGGACATTTTTTGAAACTAAACATAACAAAGAAAAGCATCAATAGTAAGGGTGCAGAAATAAGCAACGACTCTAATGGCATATAAACTCCTTTTTTGTTTTCAATATTCTAACAGATTAATCCAGAGAAATCACCATCAATTAACCATTTAATGCCTTGACTTCATATCTCTCTAAGTATATACTGTATGTATTAAATATTACAGGAGAAAAACATGTCGATTGACATTTATGTGAAATGGGGCTTAGTTACTCATGTTGAGCTTCCTGATGGTGTTGATGAATATCTTCTTAGAGATTACGATATTCCTTTAGAAGAGCAGGATTTTCTTCAGATACCTGAATCTGATTATCCTGATCTTGTTATCGATCTGAAAGGTGGGCGTGTTGTCGATGTTTGGAACAATACTGGGCATGATTATCATATTTTTGATGACGACATTTAATTTTAAAACGACTGATTAGAGGTTAAAATAAAATTGAACAGTATACTCAAAGATAAAAAAATAGATATTGATGCTTCATCTATTAAAGATATCAAAACTTTATTTTTTAAACATTATATAACCTATCAATATGAGATTTTAGGTAAATATGCTGTTGTTCGCAAAAAAATCGGCAATTACAGGCTTCTGAAAGGCTTATCTGAGTCATTACACATTCCTGCTGGCATAGAAGCCTATAGCGAGATATATAAGCATTATATTTCAGAAATACAAGATGTTGTTAACAATAGGGATGTCGTAGCAAAGACACCTTTGGAAGAGAATACCTATATATTTCTAACTGAAATCTTATACCTTGAGATCCTTCTTTATAAAATACGTAATGGACATAGTTATAAGTCTAGTTTAAAAAAATTCAACTTGCTAACAAAGAATAGATTTTATCTTATTAACATAGAGAGCGAGAATGGTGGCAAGCATAAAAAGAAAGGTAGAGCCTCTCTTATAGAACCTAATGCCAATGCTTTCATATGGACAAGAAGAGACCGTCAACCTATTGAGTTCAATATCAATGCCTTGATATCAAGCATTAATCCAGAACTTATTGAAATACCAGAGGACTACGATAAGAAAAGATTGCTTAATGCACTAAGCTACATTGATACGATATTAAAAGACTTTGAAGTAGAAAATAGAGATTTTATTATACGTTTTAAAAAACTTGGAACCTATAAAAAGAAAGGTATGTATATCAAACCATCCAAGACCATTGTTCTGGATGTAAAACATATTCATTTATTTCAACATGAACTTGGTCATTTCTTATTTGAAGAGGATATATCTTTTGGTTATAAAAAAGAAATATACAATAAGAAAAAGATGAGAGACGTTGTTCAGTATCAAAAAAATATTGATAAAAATATAGAAACTAAACTTAAACATTTGATAAGAGATGGAGAGGAATACAAAATAGATTCCGAAATCTTTTCCAACTGGTTTGAAAGCTTGACTACAAAAGGAGAAAATACTGTGTAAAAACTTTCTAGAAGGGGAAGAAACAAGTCAACTTTATTGTGTTTCTTATAATGAATTTCGGTAAAACCACTAAGCTATTTAGAGTTTAAAGGGAAGATAAAAGATATTATTGATAAAAATAACATAGATAAAGATGAAATAATTATCTTATATTTTAGTTATATTAAAACTGAGATTCATATATTTAACTTAGACAATAAGTTTTTGAAGATTATAAATTATTAAGCAAACTCTAAAGCCCGCATTTAGCGGGCTTTTTAATTCAATAAACCATATGGTATTGTTTATCTTTTATTATTTGGAATCCTTCTCTTTGTTTGCAAATAACTTCCTTACCTACCTGACTTTCTATATTTCTTGTTTTATCGTTTTCAATACACTTATTAATGTTGGTACCAATATAGACGACACAGCTTAGTCCATCATATTGACAAATCAATTCATGAATTCTATCTCTTGAATCTGCTCTGATATTCGTCGCATCAACAATAAAGCTTTTCTTTTCTCTAAGGCATTCTTTGACTTTTTCCAACATGAGTCTATAAGCTTCTTTTCTGTCTTCTTTTTTATTGCCTTTTCTCATGGAGTCAGTGGAAATAATTGTTTCAACATGTTCTGCTTTCGCTATTTTACTAGCCGTTGTTGTCTTCCCACTACCTGAAAGCCCTACTAAGATATAACCTATTGATGGATTAATATTTTGATAGTGTTTAGTTAACCCTGTGTGTGGTTCATCAATTATGCCATTTAATAAATCATATTTTGTTTTAATAAAAGAATGAGAATTGATATCAATATTAATACCTGATTCTTTAAAATATTGTATCAATCTTTTGTCAAGATCTCCTTTTTCATAAAAACAATTCGTTCTTTCTGCATATTCTCTAAATATCTCAAGCTCGAACAGAAGCATCTCTTGGTCCGGGCATATGCGTCCTTTAATATCTGCAACCTCTAACAGATAAAGCATTTTCCCTGACACATTTCTGGTAATATACAATATTTCGCTTTCGAACGAGTTGCCTTGTATACACCGCCTCACATCATGATGGTGCATAACAACATCAATAACTGATTTTTCTATATCTGCATTACCAAGATCTAAGCGATATTGCAGGTACGATGCTCCAACCTCAGGATGTCTTGGTGAGATAATTCTATTCTCACCATCTATTTCTACTTCTACTTCTTTTGTCGTTGATGTTTTACCTATATCATGAAAGATAGCAGATAACACAAGAATACTTTTTTCTTCTAATGAAAGATTGACTTCATTATCTTCAATTAACGTACAAGCTTCAGACAACACCATATTAGTATGAATATGAACATTGCCCTCTTTATGCCAAATACCATCTTGTCTTGTTGACTTCAATTCATAAAGCAAAGGAAAGTTGTCGCCTTCAACATTTATGAAGTCGTCTAAGGTAAATCTCTCACCATCCTTAAGCTTTTTCAGTAACCATTGCATGTTTTTTCTCCACATTTAATGCTTATTATTTTAGCTTTTTTGCTTGATTTTGTCAATATTTTTGCTAATATATATTGATAGACATTTATTTTTTGAGACAATATGGAAGTTATATTTTCGGATCAGGAAATACCCACAAAAATACAGAAAAGTATGTTTCTTGCTGGCCCTTCACCCAGAGGGAGCAAGAAAGATGAATGGCGACATACTACACTAGAGATATTGGAGAAGTATAATTATATAGGGACGGTGTTTATTCCTATTCCTCGTGCTTACTTTTATGGTGAAAAAAGCCTCTCTGAGTGCCATGATTACACTGACCAGCTAACGTGGTAGGTAGAGTGTCGTCAAATTGCTGACAAGTTGGTTTTCTGGGTTCCTAGAGATATACAAAGCGGATTCCCTAGATTTACCACCAATACTGAGTTTGGTGAAGATCTAATAACAGGCAAGATTATGTATGGTCGCCCTGATGGTGCGGATAATACTCGATATCTTGATAGTCGTTTTAAAGACAAGGGAGTAATTCATACAACACTTGATTCTTTATTGTCTGCAACCATTATATCATTAGGCTCTGGGCTCTCCGTAGTGGCATGGAGGTCAATGTCCCTCTTAATATTTGGATGAGCTACCGCTTTCAAAACTGGTATAAATATTTTGATGGCAAATACGATGGCGATAACATAAAAGTGAAATACGCAGAATTCTCTGAAGATGGTATTTGTCGAGCTATTGTTCTCAACGTGTTTCTTAATGGCAAAAAGAAGGTTGTTGTTATTTAATATCTATTGACTTTATACAACTAATAGTTTAGTATATACACATAAACTTATTACAATTGAGGTCAAATATGAAAGACTTATCAACGGTTTCTGATGTGCTTTCTGTGGTTGATGATGCTATCTATAATGCTACGGATGGTCAGGGAACCAGTGTCCAGAGAATTCGTAGCAAGTCTTTTGAGAGCCATAACCTGAAATCCATGTTATTCATTGCTGGCTTACCGATTGTTATTTTCTTTTCATCTATTTTATTATTAAAAAAATTTGCATCATTGTCTACTAATGCTGTATTATTCGGTGGCGGTTTTTTAACCTTGGTTATTAGTGTTTTCTCTCTTTTTGTCCAGCTTGGGAAAAGTGAAAAACTGAGAAACAAACTTGATGATACAATGCGAAACAAAGTTTATATTTCAGCAGAAGTCTTGGATATTATGTATGATAGGCTTTCACTCTTGGTAACAATAGAAAGAAAGTACGACCTAACTATTAAAGAGCTTGACAATATCAGAAACCGTTTTTATAAAACAATGATCCTAATGCGAAATCACACTGATATTGAATTCTTAAATCCCAAAGACATCAAAAAAGACTAAGGAGTATATTTATGCAAACAGGTAATCATATTTCTTTTAAGCATTCATTCCCTGATGGTGAAAAACAATGCTTTGGTATCGTTTCTCATATTTATAATAGTGGTCAAGGACTTGTAGCAATTCTTAACCAATACTTCCTTCTTCATTCATTACTGGGTTATACGTTGCCTCTAAATAGAGTGTTTTCCATTTTTATCTTTTCTCTCAAATCTTCCTGTCTTATATTCACCTTTTGACAATTTCCCCCAGAAGTCTGGGTTTTCTCTATAAAAGTTTTCATAGCAGAAAATTTCATGATGATTACCGACTATTTCATGTAATGAGTATTTCGTTGCGTTTAAGAAATTTTTATTAGCATTTAGTATATATCCTTCAGTATCAAATTCTATTACAGCCATTGAATGGTTAAGGGCAGAGAGAACCGCTTCTTTTGATGCATTTTCTTCGTATGAAGCCGTAATATCGGTTGCTATTTTTATAATCTCAATAACTTTATTATTTTTCTTGACAGGAAAATAGGTTGCTTCAAGCCAGATTTTATTATCATCTTTATCGAATCGTAACATCTTACCTTCTTGCTTGTTTCCATTTTTTAATGAATTCCAGAACTCCGTATACTCTCTAGAGTTTACTAAAGAAGTGGAGCAAAAGATTTTATGATGTTTGTTTTTTATCTCATCCATTGAGTATTTTGTTGTTTGTAAAAAGGGGGAGCTTGCTTCCAATATATAGCCATCTGGTGAGAAGCGAATGAAAGTGTTATTCTCCTTTATAGAACTTAAGCGGTTTTTGAAGTTAAGTTGAAAATATTATGCAAAAGTGCTTGACATGATGGTAAGTATATATTATCATTATTATCGTAAACAATATAAAAGGAGTAACAAAATATGAAGAATTTGCTTAAAGTTGTAGCGGTTGGTATTTCTTTAGTTCTATTGTCAGGTTGTGCATCACCTTTTATTAGTCCTGCTGATGTAGATAGATCTGCTTATAAGGTTGATCCTAGTGAAAAGGTGTCCTCAAATCACAAGCTAAGTAATAATGTAACTGTTGAAACAACTGGATTTCTAGAAACAACCAAGGTTTATATTAAAAGAAATTCAAAGTCGAATTTAAATGATGAGAATGCTAAAAAAGCTATAGAGAAAAGCTTAAAGGCTGCGGGTATGTTTGGTGGCCTAAGTGGTGATTACACTCTTAAAGCTACTTTAGTGGATTCTGATATCGGGAATATTTTCTCTACTCGTTCATATAAAAGAAAGATGATTATCAACTACAAGCTCATCAATGACATTTCTGGTGAGGTTCTATACGATAAAACAATTACTGGACATGGTAAAGGTGAGTTTTACATAATTACTTTTGATCATTACGGTAGAGAACAAGATGTTGCAGAAAAAGCCTTTAAAGATAACTTTAGACAACTTATTGAAGACCTTAAATCTCTTTAAGGTCAACTACCCTGCCCTGAAGGGCGGGGCTTGTGAAAACAAGCCCAGTTGAATAGCTCCCTTTAATTAGGAGACGTTGTAGGAGGAATATATAGGTGTTCTGTTATGCTCCACAAGTAACAGGTGACACGGAAACGGATTAAAAACCACTGAAGGGTAAGGTGGCG
>Ga0208063_1000075_pt1 | contig 30221 bp, 24 predicted proteins | sample DeeseametaMP0203_FD_184219 | JGI IMG/M metagenome (GOLD analysis project Ga0208063, IMG submission 184219) | Marine microbial communities from the Deep Atlantic Ocean - MP0203 (SPAdes) | ecosystem: Environmental > Aquatic > Marine > Oceanic | place: South of Cape Verde, Atlantic Ocean... | reverse complement strand
CTTCATTCAACTCTGGAGACAACGCGTTATTCTGATAAGGCTTGTCACCGCAGTTTTTGGCGTCATGATAGCCACGATAGTATCCGGATTTATTGGACAGAATTGTATACCAGCCCGCGCTTATTGAAGATGGATAGTTAGAATTTGGTAGAGACCAAGACCCGTTATCCTCTGTTTGACCAAAATAGGTCCCCGTCCTCCATGTAAAATACTTGTTTTTCCCCTTGGTATAATAAAGATTAACTCCTGACATATTGTCACCAGTCACGGCATCCGTTATTTTTCCTGACATAGTACCTGATGTACAATCTTCAGAAAGTAGCCTCACCGTCTCTAGATTAATTGTTTCGCCATCTGTTTCTAGCAGTTCTCTCATGGTTAGATCCAAGTAGCCGCTCTTGGAATAGGTCAAAGTATGCATGCCCAAAGCAAGTGAAGCCTGACTAAAATCACCATTGCTGTCAGAAGTCATGGTCGCAACAGTTGATCCAAAGAGCACATCACTCACACTTACTCCGGACAAAGCACTACCATTGTTCATCTGGACAGTGCCTGTAAATGTACCTGATCCCGATGGAGAGGTACTGAATCCTACTATGCTTGAATTGTCACTTCCAAGAGTGTTGCACGAAATGTCCGTAACGGAAGTAGTAATTTTGACTTTGAAGGTTGTTGCTGCACTAAGACTGCTCGCAGGAGTTATGGTAAAGGTTGTGTCATTATCCGAAGCCACTGGGGCGGCTGACATTTTAATGCAAGTGGTAAAATTATCGGACGATAATTGAAAGCTACCCGAACAGGTTGTGTCACTTGTATTTGTTGTAAGACTACCGGTTGCCATAGTTTCACTGAATGTCACAGCAACAGTGGTGGCGGGAGAATTGTAGGTGGAATTGTCTGTGGGGCTCTCGGAAGATACGGTGGGTGCAGTGACGTCTTCAGAAGCGATACATACGGCTCCCAATTTTTCATAATCGCTCTTTTTACCGTACTCGCTTCTTTCGGAACAACTGCTCAGCAATAATACGAGTGTGACAAGAACTAAGGATAAAAACCGATTCATTTTGTTGGATGAAAACACTTGACCTCTTTCAGCTAATTTTCAGCACTGCTCATTTATTTTATCTAATTTAAATGCAGTATTCAAGCCCGTTGCAAGACGATTATTTACATACGGAAGACACCATATTCAGTTTTGTCAAGAGGTGCGTTAAATGAGGCAGAGAGAGCCAAACCGAGTACCATCCTGGTATCAGCCGGATCTATAATTCCATCGTCCCAAAGCCGAGCTGTCGCATAATATGGGTGTCCTTGAAATTCATATTGTTCACGTATGGGACGCTTAAAATCTTCCTCCTGTTGCACACTCCATTTTTTTCCTGCAGCCTCAATGTTTTCCCGCCTGACTGTAGCCAAAACAGAAGCTGCCTGTTCTCCGCCCATAACAGAAATCCTGGCATTGGGCCATGTCCAGAGCATACGCGGACTAAAGGCCCGACCGCACATTCCATAATTACCAGCACCATGCGAACCCCCAATGATCACGGTAAATTTTGGAACTTTCGCACAGGAAACAGCCGTAACCATTTTTGCTCCATCTTTGGCAATTCCACCGTGTTCATATTCCTGACCAACCATGAATCCGGTAATGTTTTGCAGGAAAATCAGCGGAATTCCGCGTTGATTGCACAACTCCACAAAATGCGCACCCTTGAGTGCGGACTCAGAAAACAGGATTCCGTTGTTGGCCACTATTCCCACAGGATAACCGTGAATATGCGCAAATGCTGTCACTAGTGTTGTACCGTAGAGAGCCTTGAATTCATGAAAATCAGAAGCGTCAACCAGACGCGCAATCACTTCTCGAACCTCATAAAATTGCCGATTATCTGTGGGAATAATACCATGGAGTTCCTGCTGCTGATAAAGCGGATCAACTACTGGTTTTATCTTTACCGGCAATTCTTTTTTCCGATTCAGTCCAGCCACAATTTCTCTGGCAATGCTTAAGGCGTGTGTATCATTTTGGGCAAGATGGTCAGTAACTCCGGAAATCCTGCTGTGAATATCTCCACCACCAAGTTCTTCGGCAGTTACAGATTGTCCGGTTGCAGCTTTAACAAGAGGAGGTCCGCCCAAAAAAATAGTTCCCTGGTCTTTGACGATCACATTTTCGTCACTCATCGCAGGAACGTATGCTCCTCCTGCTGTGCAGGAGCCCATTACGACTGCAATTTGAGAAATACCTCTGGCAGATAAATTTGCCTGGTTGTAGAAAATCCGGCCAAAATGTTCCTTGTCCGGAAAAACCTCATCCTGCCGTGGAAGAAACGCTCCTCCGGAATCAACCAGGTAAATACAGGGCAGATGATTTTCCAGCGCGATTTCCTGGGCCCGCAAATGTTTTTTTACCGTCAGCGGATAATATGTTCCGCCTTTAACAGTTGCATCATTTGCCACAACCATCACTTCAGTTCCGGAAACACGACCGATGCCTGTAATCATTCCTGCTGCAGGAACATCATCCTCATATACATCAAGTGCAGCCAGAGCAGAAAATTCTAAAAATGGACTGCCTGGGTCGAGTAACAATCGTACACGCTCCCTGGGCAAAAGCTTGCCGCGCCCGCTATGTTTTTTTCGTGCTTTTTCACTTCCACCCAAAGCAGATTTTTGGAGTTTCTCCTGGAGATCATCAACCAATTTACCCATGCTTTCAGTGTTATTATGAAAGTCAGCAGACTGAATATCTATTTTTGATTTGAAAGCAGGCATTGAAAGGTTCTATGATTCAGAATTAATGGTCACAGCTGATGAGAATGTGGGTCGTGGATTGAAAAATGGTCCAGTTTGATCTAAGATAAAATTAACATCAATTGAATCAGCTGAGTGCTTTATGATGTGCTGTTTTGAAGTTTGATGGCATTTCTTGCTAAATGCAAGCCTTCAAAAAGATCACTGGCCACAATGTTGTTTGATTCAGTTTTTTGGATTAAGCATTCTGCAGCAAGGCCGTGAAGGTAGGCACCTGTTAAAGTTGCATTTAAAGGAGAAAGTCCCTGCGCAAGAAAACCTCCAATGAAACCACTTAAAACATCTCCAGATCCGGCAGTGGCCAGAGCTGAGTTTCCTGTGGGATTGATAAATATTTTTCCATCCGGGCTGCCGATTACGGTGTAAGCACCCTTAAGCAGCAGAACTACATTCCAATCCTGGGACAGTCGCCGAACTGTTGCAATCCTGTTATCCTGAATTTCTGTTACACTTTGTCCACAAAGTCTTGATAATTCACGCGGATGCGGAGTTATGACTGCGACACCAAGTCGTTCCTTCAGGGTTTCTTCATCCAAATTATTGAGGCCGTCGGCATCAATCAGCAGCGGACCTTCCAGGTGTTTTGTCAGTTGCTGCACAAATTTGGCGGTCCGGGAGTGAACGCCCAGTCCGCAGCCGAGTACGACAGCATCACGTACTGAAGCAAGTTGTTCTACAAAATCTGCATTTTCTTCCGTAAAAAATTCCGGTGCATTTTTAGGGCTGACAGTCATGATTTCCGGAGCCTGCCCTGGAAGATGATCACGAAGTTCGCTGGGAACACATGCTGTTACTAAACCAGCTCCGCTTTTAAGTGCACCTGAAGAAGCTAGACTTGCCGCACCTCCCATACCGGCAGATGCGCAGACAGTCAGCACGTGTCCGGAGGAACCCTTGTGCGCATCCGGAAAACGTACCGGAATTAAATCTCTGACGAATTCCTCTGTCAGCAAATATGTAAAGATCGAATTATATAAATTGGAAGAAACAGAATCGTCTTGATTTGAGGATATTTGTTCCGGCCAAATTTCCGGAATAGAAATATCAGCAATGTGGACATTTCCGGAAAACTTCACACCAGGATGCTGGAAACATCCCGGCTTGCCAGTTTGAAATGAAATAGTTTGCTGACATTCTGCGGCTACACCAAAAATCTGACTCTCATCGGTTGAAACACCGGATGGAATATCTACGGCAACTCGCAATGCTTTTTTGTTTGAGTTGAAAATTTCAATCCATTCCCGGTAAGCACCTTCAATCGCCTGCTCCATTCCGATACCAAAAATGGCATCAATGAGAACATCTGCTTCTTTAATCAGTCGGGCCGCATTTGTATCCGGAAAAGAAGCACTTTCTCCAAATTTTTCCCACAATGACTGGTTTTTCTGTGCATCTCTTTTTTTAGCCTGTCCGGCATCTACAACACTGACATCATACCCCCTGTTCGCTAACAGGCGGGCAATCGCAAATCCGTCGCCGCCGTTATTGCCTTTTCCGCAGCAAACTACAACTCCGGCTTCAGGGTCATTTTTCAATTTATTTTCTTCAACCCAGTCTGCAACACTGCGGGCGGCATTTTCCATTAAAACCGAACCAGAAATTCCTAAATCTTCAATTGCGTGCCGATCCATCTCTCGCATGGAAAGCGTGTCTGCAAGTCGAATCAAATTATTAGTATTTTGGTCCATCTGCTGTCAACGTTCTGACTGGTGTATCAATTGCTGAACAAAGGTTTTTGATTCCTGTCTTTTGTTGTTATTATGACTAAAGACTTTCTTGCGGGGATGTTTCTTGGGAGTGTTGCCACTATATTTGCCACGACTCACACTTTTGCGGATACAAAACGAAGTGTTAACTTGGATGTTACAAAATTTTTTTACAGCATTAGGGTTTTCATTAAAGGATTCCGGACGACCTTTTGAGTTTGTCGCAAATGATTTGCGACCTTCCTTACGGATGAATCTTTTTTTATAATTAATTGGAATAAACTCCATGTTTTGAAGCTGCCTGGATGTAATTCTTTCGTATTTTGTTTGAGGAGTTGGCTGAAAATGTTCCGGTTTTGGTGTTGATACTCTAACTTTTTCAAGAGAATAAGACGATTTGAGAAATTCTACTTTTCCATCAATAATTGACCAAACACGCTTGTTGGTCCTCCGGACTTGTTCTTCTTTGTAAGCGGAGGCATCTGGTGCACTGCTTAAAATGAGCGCAAATATTGCCAGCGAGATCAGTCTTGATAAGCGAAAATTTTCATAAACGAAAGACATTGTTCCGTTCTTCTCAGAGAGTGTTATACTTTGCGTATTGGAATATTGTTTTGACTGAGATATTCCTTAACTTCAGAAACAGTATATTTTCCATAATGAAATACGGATGCCGCCAAAACAGCATCGGCTTTTCCTATTGTGAGAGCATCACGGAAATGTTCAAAAGTTCCACCACCTCCTGATGCAATTACCGGTATATTGAGCTTTCCGCTGATTGCGGCAGTCAAATCAAGTTCAAAACCATCCTGGTGACCGTCTGCATCCATGCTAGTCAATAATATTTCACCAGCCCCTCTTGCTTCCATTTCACCGGCCCATGCCACTGCATCCAATCCGGTTGCAAGGCTTCCGCCGTGGCTGAAGACTTCCCATTTTGAGATTTTGTCTTTTGTATCTTGTTTTTGTGAGTTTTGATCACGTTTTCTTGCATCAATAGCCACAACGATACATTGTGAACCAAAACGCTTTGCGCCTTCAGAAATTAGTTTCGGATTCCGGATTGCGGAAGAATTTACTGAAACTTTATCTGCACCTGCGGTTACAAGTGAATGCATGTCTTCAAGTGAAGAGATTCCACCGCCAATTGTAAAAGGGATAAACAATTCACGTGCCAAGCGCGTCGCAAGTTCAATTGTTGTACCCCGATTTTCTTTGGAAGCGGTAATATCAAGAAAAACAAGTTCATCAGCAGACTGTTCATTATAACGCTGTGCCAACTCCAGCGGATCGCCTGCATCCCTCAATCCGACAAAGCTGGTACCCTTTACCACACGGCCGTCTTTTATATCGAGACACGGTATTATGCGGCGTGCTAACATTTGAATATTTCCTTTAAATCAAGTTTGCCTTCATAAATTGCTTTTCCGCTGATTACCTGATCAACACCGTCTGCTTCCAGAGTTTTAAGCAGTTCCAGATCTTCCATTGAAGAGACTCCACCGGATGCGACAATCTTTAATCCGGTACCACGGGCAAAATTACGCAGTGCCTCCATATTTGGTCCACTGAGCATTCCGTCACGCGCAATGTCGGTAAAAACTACTCTTTGTATACCAACCTTTTTCCAATGCAGGGCAAAATCTACATCGTAAATTTCTGTTCCTTCCTGCCAGCCTTCAATTGCAACTTTGCGGTTTCGGGCATCAATGCCTAGAATAATTTGCTCGCCGGAGTAATGTTTAATAATGTCTTCAAAAACATCTGGATTCTTAACAGCCATAGTTCCAATGATTACAGACGACACTCCCAACTTCAGCATTCGTTCTACATCATCTGCTGTACGCAAACCTCCTCCAAGTTGAACAGGAATTGAAATCGTTTTAAGTATAGAATGGATGCTGTCCAAGTTTGTACCTTGTCCCCTGAATGCTCCATCTAAATCAACCAGATGCAAACGCTTTGCACCAGCATCTTCAAATGAGCGGGCCATGGCTGCAGGATCATCCGAGTAGACTGTTTCTGCATCTGCTTCTCCCTGAAGCAGTCTAACACAGCGTCCGTTTTTTAAATCAATTGCGGGAATCAGCAGCATTTTTTGGTGTTGAATTTTGAGTTTTTGAGGTGAGCAGGTTATCTAAACAATAATTCATTTTTTTTCTGCTTCAACTTCAAGCCTAAGCATTTGAACATGGAGCCTGCCTTTTGAATCAACTGGTGTTCTTTCAATATATTTTGTAGAAACAGCATCAACGAATTTATCTCTTTTTTCTGCAGGTACTTGTTGAGTATATGGTAACCATGTAGTACGAATCCATCCTTCCAAGCCTGTCTTGCCTGCATGAGCCATATCTTTTGGAATAAGCTCTAACCGGTTTATTTTAAAGCCGGTTTTCAGAAGAATTGATTCATACTCATCTGTACCAGGAAAAAAGTATGGAAAGTCAAATTTTTCGAAGTATGACTGCCATTCAGGATCTGTCTGCATTCCGGAAAGTACGCTTATAATTTCAGCTGCGTTGCCTTTGCCTCCCAACTGCAGGAGGATCTTTCCTTTTTGCCTTAATCCTTTGAAAAATCCTTCAATGACGGATTGTTGATTTTTTACCCAGTGCAGTGCAGCATTTGAAAAAATAAGATCAAAACATTCATGAAACAATAAGTTTCCGGCATCCATCTGCTGGAATGAAAGATTTGGGTAGTCCTTTGGCGGATATTGTTTTGATGCCAGTGCTATCATCGAAGAAGAGTTATCGATACCGACAATTGTTCCTTTCGAGACTAATCTGGATATTTCGGCGGTTACCTTTCCATCACCGCAACCTATATCAAGTACATCCTCTGTTCCATGAAGTGATAATTTGTCTAAAAGTTCTCTGGCCCATTTTTGCTGAGCTAGAGAATGTTTCTCATAATCTTGTGCGTTCCATTGATATCTTTTCATATTTTATGTATTTCAAAAAATATCGAATATCCATTATCAGCTAACTACCACACGAGATCAAGCTGTACACGTAAAGCAAAGATCAAAACACAACAATCTCTGTGGCTTAAATATTGAATTCCAAAAATAGTCGTAGAAAGTGCATTGAACTAGTTCAGTGAATTATAAATAAACCAAATTGCACTAACACACATGATTAACTATGCAAGTAGCATCTAACACTACAACAGATAAACAAACTAGCCTGGAGCGGCAAGTCCAAAGTAAAGAGAGATCTACAACCGTTGGTTCTAAAGCTCAAGCAGTTACTTCCGACGGAAATAAAGTAGTAGCAAAAGGTGCTGAACGTAATGAGACTTCACAGTATTTAAAGGTACTATCAAGAATAGAAAACTTGCTGATCCAGGAAAAACTTCCGGATGCTGCTATCGAGGGTTTTGTAGGAGCAATTAAAAAACAAATTGATTTAATGAGTGAGGCAGACCGGCAAATGCTGCTTATTCTTCCTGAGGCGAAAACAATTGAATTGAAAAGTTTGGATAATCTTCCGGAAATGATCACGAACAATCTCAGGGATGAAAGCAAATCTCCAGCATTGCTCAAGTTGCTGCGGCAGCCAAAATTTGCAGTTTTTATGCGAACCGACAGCAAGCCTGCCCCAAAAACTTACACAGCACAGTCTGCTCAGACACCGACACCCGCTAAATTACCTACTTCAAAGCTTGTAGAAGGTTCTCCCAAAAAAGAAAAGCCAGTGCTTACTGCGGTCCCTGAAGCAGTTCAAAAGACAAGTTCAAAGAAAAATCTATCTGCACCGAATCCACCTGCACAGAATTCACCTGCACGGAATTCACCTGGACCGAATCCAGTTGCTTAAAGTAAAATATTGCAACTGCCTGTTTGAAGCTCCATTACTATTTAGTAAAATGCATGATAAATTTGCCCTTGAATTCTCCGCCTAACCTCATTTTCAAACCACCGACTGGAGTATAAATATTTCCTTTAATACGTGCATTACCTAAAACTTCTACCAGCTTACCAGCTTTTAGATCACCCTCAACCCAACCATCGACCTTGATCACAGGTGCTTGTATTTTCCCCATCACTCTTCCTCGAGTTCCAACTACGACAGAATGACTGCTTGAAACATTTCCAACAAAGGTGGCATCAATACGAAGACTATCATTGGTTTCGAGACTTCCATCCATTCGTACATCAGATCCCAAATAGCCTTTAACTAACTTCATTCTTAAACCTTTTTTTCAATATCTTATTACCTGCGTCCTTGCGTGATTGCAATGTGACCGTTGTTTTCTCTCTTAAACCGGTTTACTATCCAAGCTTTATATCCACATGAATGGTGCCTGTATTTTTATACAGCAAAGCATTTCGGGTGAGCCTGAAAACAGAGTTTACCAGTCCTTGCTGATTTAAGATCAAGGTAAACATTTTATGAATTAAATTTAACATATTTTGCTGGAAATTGTTCAACTAAGCCACTTTTCAATACGCTCAGCTGCATCCGCCAATTTTGGAAAAAGGTTTGGAAACATTTCCGGAGTGAGCTGATTTTCCTCTGGAAAATTATTAAGCAACTTCGCTCCATCATAATCTACACTTGCTACGCGGACTACTAAAAAGTCATTCGGCATATAAAAATCTGAACCCGGAAGCAATGCAACACCTGTCTCTTCCAATAGACGTCTGCTCAATTTTTCACTCGAAGTGATTCCGTGGGAACTAAGTTTTTCTTTAAAATTTTCAAAGTCAGGAAAGAGATAAAAAGCTCCTTGAGGTTTTGGACAATTTAAGCCAATTTCCGTGAATCGCTGATGTAAAAAATGACCTGCTGCACAATGAATATCACGGCAACGCTCAACATGTTTCCTCACCGAATCATAATTTTCAAATCCCGAAAGTGCTCCGTACTGTATTGGGGCACTAACGCAACTGAAAGTTTCACTCACAAATGCAGATAATGGCGGTACTATTTTAGCTAATTCATCTGGAATCATCGCAAAACCAAGACGCCAACCTCCGGCAGAAAAGGCTTTTGAAACACCACTTGTTGTAATTGTTCCTTCAGGATAATATTTGGCAATTCCCTCAAAGGGTTGTTCACCAAAATTAGTCAGCGCATAAATTTCATCCGAAATTACAATTATTCCATGCTTCCGGCATACTTCAGCCAAATCCTTTAATTCCTCCGGAGTATGTACACTTCCTGTTGGATTGCTAGGATTATTAAGAATTAATAATTTTTGCGTAAAACTCAGACCGGAACATGTTTTTTCCAATTCTTCTGCCTGTAACCGGTATCCGTTTTTCAGGTCAGTTGGAATTGGAATGAATGTTTTCGAGCGAATATTTGCCTGCGGCCCATAACTGACCCAACTCGGAGCGGGAACCATGAGGGGGCCCTCCAATAAATAAACTAGTTGGAATATCAGTTCTTTACTTCCTGGGCCAATAAATATTTTTTCAAATGAGTAGTTATAGCCAAATTCACTTTTAAAAAATCCTGCAACTGCCTTCCTTAATTCCGGTAATCCATATCCAGAAATATATTGTTTGCGGTAAGCGTTTTCCTGTAAAGCAATTCGCATAGGTTCGGGTACCGGAAATGGTGATTCACCAAAACCCAAGTGACAGATGTTTTGCCCTTCACTGCGTAACTTTAAGGCAAGCTGGTTAATGAATAAAGTGGCAGATTCTTTTAAACTGCCGATTTGATTGTTAATAACTGGCTGCATTATAGCATTAATAATTTTGGTTAAGTGAGTCAGTATAGATCAGTGTGAATCCAGGAGATCAAAAAGTATTCGTCGAACCATAAATTGATTTTAATCCGGATTCTACTTATCCAAGATCCCGGTAATCAACGATGACGGATTCCCACAGTGAAGAAGCCAAAGTTGATGTGCCGCGCGTGTAACTCCCACATACAACAATTGTCGAGATCGTATGTCCGGTCCATATGTTGAAGCATCTGCATCCGCGATGATGACTGAGTCGAATTCCAGGCCCTTTGTCTGGGTGATATCTGTAACTTCAATACCAGGTGTGAATGTAAACTCTTGATCTCTGATTAAACGCAATTGAGAAAGATCTGTGCGCTGCAAACCATCAAACAGCTTCTCTGCAGATTCCTGAGTCCGTGTCAGCACGGCCACACTGGCCAGTGGTTCGCGAATAGACAGGTCTTTCAATGTGTCTGCAAGAAATGCCACCATTGCACCACGTTCCTTGAAACGGAAAACATCAACCGGAGCACCATGTCGTGTGGAGGACCAAACTGTATTTACGCTATGTTCGCCAATAACTTTTTTTGCAACTGTCATTATTTCATGAGTAGAACGGTAACCAATTTTTAAAGGAGCCAGGGCAGTCACATCTGGTTTTGAGCCATCGGGTAATGTCAAATGGCCCAGTGACTCTTCCCAGGTTTCATGTTTACGTCCAACCATAATGCGCTGATCCAAATCTCCTGCCAATGTAACACTGGGAAGATTTTCCGGAGTTAAACTGACTAATAGCTGAAACTCAAGTGAACCAAAATCCTGAGCCTCATCGAGCATCAAATGCGTATATTGGAGAGGCTTGCCGTTTTTACGATTCAAAGGTCCCAACAGCAGTTGATATAGTAAAAGCAAGAGAGTATCATCTTCTTCATCAAGCGAGGATTTTTCGTCTGTGAAATTCAAATCTTCGTTAAAGAAGTCTTCCGTTTGTTCGGTCAACGAAACCAGATCTGACTCTACAATTTCTTTTGATTCCTGACGCTTTTGATATTGTCTGACTGCCCAAGACCAAACGCCGGTGAGTTGAGATTCATTAAATTCACCAGGTGCAAGCCTCTCAACTGTCTCAAATAACAATTCCCGGTTGACTAGACAATCATTCCAAATTTGAGTAGTTAATAAATGTGGGGATTCCATTAGCTCAGGGAATGCCTGTTCTAATGCATTTTGGAGTTGTTTTTCCATTCTGGCACTGGAAAGCTGTGGTACACCTTGAATTGTTTCTTCACCTTTTGACCAACCTGCCAAATTCTGCAGGCGTGGAATCAGAGCTGTATCAGACATTGCATCCCAAGCCTTGAGCAAAATTTCCAATCCCTCGACTTTGGCTAGTTTATCCTCAAACAGTTCGCGGAACTTTGTTGTCCGGTTTTGTATTTCTTCACGGTAGTATTTCAACCACAACGGATGACGCTTAAGTTCGATCACATCCATCGGAGTGTTTTCAGCATATTGAACCGGTAATTCGGGCAGCATGCGGATGCGCAGTCCGGACAACCATTTATGATAAGTACGTGGTCTTGCGCCATGAACGCCCAATGCAGGCAAGACCCTGGACATATAGTTTGCCAAAGCCGGTCCGAAAACAATCGGCAGGACAGTTTTTGGTTTAAAGTATTGAGGCTTTTTTGACATCAAATATGCCAGTCTATGAAGGGCAACGGTGGTTTTTCCAGAACCGGCACCTCCCTGTATCAGAACAATCCCGTATTCAGAATGTGTTATTACTTCGAATTGCTCAGGATCCACCAGCGCAGTAATTTGCCGCAGATGCTTGTCCACCCTGTAACCGGAAAAATTGAGGTCTGTTGTTTTTCCATTGCTGCTTGTATATTTATCAGGTGGTTGTAGTTCATCCAGGGTTTTGTCCTGGCCGGTTTCAAGCTGAGGTGTTTTATGACTGACCAGGTGCCATTTATTATGTTTAGTTGGCTCTGTAGATAAGTCTTCAAGTACACCTCCAGGCCAGTTTATTCGCATAAGAATGCCGTTCTCAATCAGCAGCATTCTTCTCGTTATCAACTCACCTTCCAATTCGCTTTCACCAATATCTTCAACGTATTCATCGCCTTCATGATAGCGGTAAAAAATCTGACTAATTGGGGCGTTTTTCCAATCAACAATTGGACAGGGTAAGTGTGTGGAAAAGCAATTCTGATTTCCTATCAGCAAATCCCGTTCTCGTTTGTTTTCACGCAAACGGATATGTGCAAAATATGGAACATCCTGGTTAAAGCCAAAAGCAACATTGTGTGAATCCTGTTGACTGTGAAGTAATACCATCCTTTCCATTTGCGCCATAACCGCAGGCACATCTTCGGGCAAAGTATCTGTAAGGGAATCCCGCAACTCAATGATATTATCCAAATGCAGGTTACTTATATTCCTTTCTTTATCTTCAGCAGCAAGCATAAGCAGCCCTTGTTTTACAAGGAGCAGAAGTTGTTGTTCTTCCTCCAAAACCTTTGCTTGCTCCGGGGATAAATTCTTATTTTTTTTCATTTTTTCCACTACTCGCTTACTCTCAGAATTTTGGCGCCCAGAGCATTAAGCCGTTTGTCAATTGTTTCATATCCACGGTCAATCTGGTGAATATTATGAATTTCCGTAATGCCTTTTGCACCAAGTGCTGCAATCAATAAAGCCATTCCTGCCCGAATATCCGGAGAAGAAACCCTTGCCCCTTTGAGTGGCGTAGGTCCTGAAACAACTGCTCGATGCGGATCACACAGAATAATTTGTGCTCCCATTTCTATCAGCTTGTCTACCCAAAACAAACGGCTTTCAAACATTTTTTCAAAAATCAAAACCGCACCGGAACATTGTGTGGCAACTACTGTCATAATACTGGTTAAATCTGCTGGAAACCCCGGCCAGGGTGCATCATCAATTTTTGGGATTCCTCCACTTAGATCCTTCCTGACGATGAGTTTTTGTTTTTTTGGTATAAGCAAATCGTCGCCTTCAACCTGAATTTCTACTCCCAGTTTTTCAAACATTAGTTGAGTCATACGTAAATATTGCACACCGGCATTCCTGATGCGCAATTCACTTCCAGTAACAGCGGCCAATCCAATGAAAGAACCAACTTCAGTGTGATCCGGCTGAATCGTGTACTCTCCTCCACTCAATCCGGACACGCCTTCAATGACCAGTAAATTACTTCCTATACCTTCAATATTTGCTCCCAGCAACTTCAGGAAATGACACAGTCCCTGAACATGTGGTTCACAAGCCGCATTGTAAATATTTGTTTTTCCCTGTGCTGTAACTGCAGCCATGACCGCATTTTCTGTAGCCATGACGCTGGCCTCATCAAGATAAATTTGTGTTCCTTTTAAACCAGAGGTCTGCATCTGATAAAACCCATTTTCATTTAGATCAATTCTGGCACCAAGCTTTTCCAGTGCCGAAAGATGGGTTTGCACAGGTCGTAAACCAATTCTGTCTCCCCCTGGAGCAGGCAAAACAATTGATTTCTTGCGGGCAAGAAGTGGCCCTGCAAGGAGGAACGATCCACGAATCCTAGAGGCCTGAGTTGAATCAGGATTGGCAGATTGAAGATTACCGGGATCAAAACTAAATGAATGTTTATCAATTTGCTTTACTTCTACACCTAGACTTTCCAACAGTCCGCGCATAATAGTGATGTCAAGAATGTCTGGAACGTTATGTAAAATAACAGGTTCTTGTGCCAGTAAAGTTGCAGCAAGAACAGGGAGAGCCTCGTTTTTGTTGCCTGAAGGAGTGATGCTTCCAGAGAGAGGAATTCCACCATGCACTACAAATTTTTCCATTTAAATTTATTTAAATATAAGAGTTTTTAAAGTCTTTTAATGTTTTGATTGAACGTCCAGAAAGTCAGCTATTAACAGTCCACGTAAGTTACGCAGAATAAGGTACATACTATTATTTGTTAAAACTCCTTTGTTAAAAACCCAAACCTCGAACAGTTTATCTCATTTCTGTGTAGTCACTTCCTAAGTGATGTCGTAAACGCTCCAAATTACCGGGAATTGCTGTTAGTGTCATTAAAATGCCCTCCTCCTGGTAATCAATGTTGTCCACCCTGCTCAATTCGTAAATATTAGCTAACTTCTGTGAGTGCTGATAATCCAGACGAATTGTCATTGTTTTCATTCGTTCATTAAAAAATAGCAGTATCTGTTTTCTTAATTGTTCAACAAAAGCTGAATTTTTTTCCAATCCGTTTTTTCCTCCATTTTCGCAGGAACCAAATACTGCTTCCGGAAAAGATTTCTCCAAGATCAGTAAACGTGTAGGAGAGATCCGGTCTATTTTGTTAAATACTTTAATAATTGGAATACAGGCTGCGTCCAAATCTTCCAAAACCTCAGAGGTTGTTTGCAAATGTTCTTCGATGTTATCGTCGGCATCAATAACCTGCAGCAGCAGATCTGCATCTCTCACGGTGGCTAATGTGGAACGAAAAGCTGCTATTACTTCATGTGGAAGATTACTGATGAAACCAACGGTATCCGAAAGCAAAACTTTGGGTCGAGAATCCTCTTCTAAAAGACGCGTTGTCGAATCGAGCGTGGCAAACAAACGGTCTTCAACTAACAAACCGGAATTGGTGAGCGCATTCATTATAGTGGACTTTCCGGCATTGGTGTAGCCGATCAAACTCACCTGCAAACAATTGGAGCGTCTTTGCTTCTGAGTGTTGCGTTCCTTTTCTACACGTATTAACTGACTTTTGTAACGAGTAATTCGCTGGCGCAAAAATTGTCTGTCTTTTTCAATCTGCTTTTCACCTGTTCCTCTTGATGCGCCAATTCCTCCACGTTCCCGGTCAAGATGTTTCCACAAACCCACTAAACGTGGTAATAAGTATTCAGACTGAGCCAAGCCTATTTGCAGCTTTGCCTCACTGGTACGGGCATTTTTTGCAAAAATATCTAAAATTACCTGGGTACGATCCAGCACTTCGCAGTCCAATAATTTTTCTAAATTTTGTGTTTGTTTAGGACTAAGTGGATTGTCAACAAGTACTGCATCCACCTCATCAATGTGTATTCTGGATTTAATTTCAGTGAGCTTACCCTTTCCAAAATAATATGCTGGATGTATTTGTGTGCGGGCCTGAACGATTTGTCCGGTGACTTTCCCACCGATAGAATAGACAAGTGATGAGAGCTCATCCAGTGAACTCTGGACCTCTGAATTTGATCTATGTGGTAACTGCAGCGAAACAAGTAATGCGCGGTCCCAATTTTTAAATAATCTGCTATCGCTCAAATAACCTCAGGATATTGACTAAAGTAGTGTTATATTATCGGGCAGAATTATAGCATATAATTAGGGTAAATGTACAATGAAATCTTTTGCACGAAATCAACAGGGTTACCAATAATTATGATCAGTATTCCATCTAATTAGAATTCAGTGAGAAAGCCCACTGAAATTCTAATGTGTAAAGAATCAGTTGTTAACATAGATTTCACGCATTTCACGCTTTAGTGTTTTACCGGCAATATTTCGCGGAAAATCTTCAAGTACTTGTACATCAGCCACACGCTGAAATTTTGCGTCCACACGTTGATTGATCCAGGTTTTTAAATCCTCTTCAACAACATTTTGCTCTTTATGAAAAATGACAGCGGCAATCGGGATTTCTCCCCATTTTTCATCAGGAATTCCAAATACTGCAACTTCTGAAACCGCCGGATGTTGGATTATTACTTCCTCAATATCTTTGGGATATACATTGACACCTCCGCTGATGATCATGTCTTTAACACGATCCACCAGGAAAAGGAAACCGTCCTCATCAATAAAACCCAAATCTCCGGAATGAAGCCAGCCGTCAACAATAGTTTTTTTTGTTAAATCCGGACGTTTGTAATATCCGGGCATCATCATTGGACCCCGACCACAGATTTCTCCAACCTCATCAGGTTCACATTCTTCGCCGTTTTCACGCAGAATTCTGATGTCGATAAATGATGGGGAAGATCCGACAGATCCGACTTTGCGCAGTGCATCGTCACGATCCAATACGGAAAAGAAACCTTCAGTGACACCGTACAATTCGTAAAATATTCCCGGCAGTACTTCATTCAATTTGTGTTTGTATTCCAGCAGCAATGGAGCACCTACGTTCTGAAGCATTTCCAGCGAACCCAGTTTTTCCGGCATAAATTCCGGATGATTGAGCAGGGCCATTATTTGTGCGGGTACCATGACGATGTGCGTTACTTTTTCTTCCTCAATTGTCTTTAAAACTGCTCCTGCATCAAAGCTGTGGTGTAAAATATAAGTTGCTCCCAAATACATCCATGGCATCAAATCCAGCATTGCTCCGTTAAAAACAATCGCTCCGGCATGCAGCACAATGCTTTCCGGAGACATACGCCAGGCTGAGGCGAAATGGGTGCAGTAATTCGCACGGACATAATGAGTGTGAATAATCCCTTTAGGCGCACCGGTTGTACCACTTGAATACATGATGTTGTAGATATCACCATCCACTATTTTGGCATCCGGCGGCTCCGTTTCTTCTGCTCCGGAAATAAAATCCGCATAAGACTTAAATCCGGAAACTGTAAGTCCACTGCTGTGCCTTTTGCCGTCACCAACGAGTATCCAATGCATATTTTGAATAGCTGGTAAATCTTTTTTTATGCTCTGCAATGTTTCTGCAAAGGATGCATCTGCAAAAACAATCTCTGTATCAGAATCACGGAGCAGTGTCGTTAATCCGGAAGCCTGCAGTAAAGGACTGCCTGGTACAATCACGATTCCGGTTTTGGCTGCAGCCCAGTAAAGCAGCATCAATTCTTCACAGTTTGGCAGAACCGTCGCCATTTTTTGCCCCTTTAGAATGCCGGCAGCCAGCAAGGCATTAGCCAGCCTGTTTACACGAATATTAAGTTCGCAGAAGTTTAATCGTTCCTCACCGATAACAAAGGCAAGGTGCTTGGAACGGTAACGGGCATGTCTTGGCAGTAAAGATCCAATGTTCATTTGTTTATTATTTTCTGTGTTAAAAAAAATATCTAACAGGTAATTTATAGTGATGTGATAAATAACATAGACTCTTTGCACTTTCAAGTAAAAGCTGGAATCATCAATATGAGGTTTAGTAAACTTGAAAAAAACACTTCAGGACAAGAATCAATACTGCCCTACAAAATGAAAAAGAATAACATACATTTCAAATGTTTCGTAATTCTGCTGTCACTGTTTTTGGCAAGCTGCAGTATTTTGGGAAGTTCACGGGAAAGGGGGATAGCTGCAGTGCAGCCTCCACCAGAAGCTCCTTTGCTGGCAGAAGTGCTGATGCATCTGCAATTGGATTATGTTGAGCCAGAAAAACTTGATCCTGAAAGCTTGCTTCAAGGCGCATTGACAGAACTTGGGCGGATGATTCCGGAAGTAACAGTTGTACCTGAATTGCAGGATAAAACTTTGGGTCCAGTTTTGAACATAAGTTTTAAAACCGAAAAAACTCTCTTACCGGTTTCAAAAATTGCAGGGCTGTATGATTTGCACATTGCCTTGCAAATGCTGATGAAACGCCTTTTAGAAATGAATCCTCAACTGACACAGTTAAAAATAGAGCAGATGTTCGTTCGTGGGATATTGAATCAGTTAGACGCCTATTCTGTTTTTCTGCCGCAGGAAATTTATAATGAATTCAACATCAATATTGGTGGTCAATTTGCCGGAGTTGGTCTGGTTGTTGGAACACGAGATGATCAACTGACTGTAATTGCACCAATGGACGGCAGTCCCGCAGCACTTGCCGGAATGAAGCCGCTTGACAGAATTGTGGCAGTTGACGGAGAAAAAACTGAACACATGACCCTTGATGAAATCCTTCATCGTCTGCGGGGAAATATTGGAACACCTGTTACGCTCAGTGTTTTACGTAAGGGACATGCAAAGGCTTTGCAGTTTGAACTCTTACGTGAAGATATTCAGGTCGAAAGCGTCGAAACATATGATTTGTCAAGCAGCAAGCAAACTGTTAGTTATGTTCGTATAAAAAATTTTCAAATTGACACAGCCCGGGAACTTAAAAATAAGCTTGGTTCTTTGAACATGGTTGATGGAGTGATTTTGGATTTGCGCAATAATCCCGGAGGATTGCTGGAAGAAGCAATTCGAGTCAGTGATTTGTTTTTGCCCGGGAAAAAACGCATCGTAAGCACAAAAGGGACGGTCGTTTCCTCAGTCCATGACGCAAAACAATTTTTTGCTGCAGAACATTTATTGAACATTCCACTGGTTTTGCTGATAAATCGAGGGAGCGCTTCTGCTGCAGAAATTGTTGCTGCTGCCTTAAAACAAAATGAGCGTGCAATTGTGATTGGCGAACAAAGTTTTGGCAAAGGTACAGTTCAAACACTTTGGGATTTAAAAGACGGTTCAGGACTGAAATTAACCATAGGAGAGTATTTAACACCTTCCGGACGCTCAATTCACAATATAGGTGTCATGCCGAATCTGCGGCTTATTCCTGTTACTGTTCCAGAGCTCAAGAACGGGGAAACAGAGCTTGGCAGACAGGAAATTTTCACTACCGAAAAACGGTTCGGTCTGCTTTCAGATTTTGATGCAGAAAACAGGGTAAATGATTTAGATGAGCTCAGTATCAGTTATTTGTCACATACTCCAATTCTGAATGAAGATTCTGAAATAATTGATAATAATTTGAAGATAGAAAAATTAAAAGCAGATATATTTGTCAAAACTGCAGAACAGTTACTATCTCAGTGGAATCCTAAAAATACAAACTCTGTTATTCAGAAAATATCCAGGGAAGCAGAGCAAAAAGAATCTGAAATAATTACAGAAGCACTGTCAAAGCACGGAATTGATTGGAGTTTGAATCCGTTCATAAAATCAGCATCTCCGGAAATGCTTATTTTAACCTGGTCTGCGGAAATGATTTCTACAGATCTTTTGCGGGTGAAAGTTAATCTCCGGAATTCTGGTAAAATTGACGCGCAACGTTTGATTGCGGTAACACGGGCCAGTAACGGGATACTGGATAGCCTGGAGTTTCCCATCGGAAAACTTGTGTCTGAAGAAAATACATCCCGCACCATTGACGTTAAAATTCCTGCGGGAATGATGGAGGAGCAAGAACCGGTAGAAATTCTGCTTTTTGATCATAACTTGAAAAAATTAAAATCAGTACGAAGGCAACTGCATTTTTCACCGAAACGGAATCATTCTTTTTGGTTGAGAATGAAAATATTTGATAATGGGAGGTTTGGCAGTCGTGGTAATGGTGACGGAAGAGTTCAAACCGGAGAAACCATCGCACTTGCATTTAAAATTGAAAATAAAAGCAAAAGTACTGTTCCTGAATTGTTGCTGAAACTGCGAGGAACTGAGGGTGCATTTAGAATTAATCGAGGAAAACTTTTATTGAAAAATCTCGAACCTCATAAAAAACAAAAAGACTATTTTCTTTTTAAGAGTTTAACGGACTCCGGGACTTTAGGAAAAATCAGCCTGGAGATGGTTGATATTAAAGCTGGTACTCCAGGAATTGTCTACCTTTGGAATTTGAACAATATGTTTCCGGAACAGAAACTTGTCACACCGGAGCTACTGGGAGTCAGTTGGCAAGACAAAGACGGAAATTATGTGGAAGCTGAAACTGATTTGAGTTCCTTGATTTTACAGGGGAATGTAAGCAATGTTAATGATGTACGAGATGTTTATGTTTACTTAAATAATAAAAAAGTGTTTTATTCTTTGAACAGAAACTCAGGTCAACAAGACAAAAACACAGAATTCCACTTTCAAACTGAAGTAAATTTGGATACCGGAAATAATCAAATCTCAATATTTTCACGGAGTCGCTCAGGTTTTACCTCTGAACGCAGATTAAGAATATTCCGGAAGCAATGAAGAGTAGAATGTTCAAAAAAACGCTAATGTAACTGAAAAAATTAACTGCAACAGTATTTTATCAACGGTAATTTGTGAACTGTACGTCAAAGTCAAAATCCTGTCCCTTGATAGCCTCCATCACTGCCTGCAGGTCATCTTTCTTTTTGCTGCTCACTCTTACAGAATCACTTTGAGTTTGTGGTTGAACTTTTGTTTTGGTTGATTTGATAAATTGATTAATTTTTTTGCACTGATCCTTGGACAAACCTTGTTGGATTAAAATTTCTTTTTTTTGAACTCTGCCGCTGGGTTCAGTTTTTCCGTAAACCAGTGACTTTACAGGTACTGAGCGTTTAATCAGTTTTGTAAGCAAAATGTCGATGGTTGTCTGCATTTTCAACTCATCGTCTGCAGTGATCATTAAAGCAGGTTTTATTTTGTCCAGCTCAATTTCACAATTTGTACCTTTGAAATCATAACGGTTATTGATTTCCCTTCGTGCCTGATCAACGGCATTTGTAACTTCCTGGATGTCAACTTCGCAGACAATATCAAATGAGGCCATTTTCTAGTTGTTGGTTTGGGTTATTAGTATAGCTGTCTGTTAACACACCTTCTGGGAAAGTGCGGCTTTTATGAAAGCATTTATGTCACCGTTGAGAACTGCTTGTGTGTTTCCTGCCTCTCGGTTTGTACGATGATCCTTTACCATCTGATATGGGTGCAGAACATAGCTCCTGATTTGGCTGCCCCAGGCATTTTCCTGCTTTTTGCTGCTCTGCAAATCCTTTTCTTTGTTCAACTCCTTTTGCTGTAAATCGAAAAGCTGGGCCTTGAGCATTTTCATTGCAGTGGCCTTGTTTTTATGCTGTGACCGCTCGTTTTGACATTGCACCACAATTCCGCTGGGAGCATGTGTTATTCTAACAGCAGAGTCGGTAGTATTTACATGCTGACCTCCTGCACCACTTGCATGGTAGGTGTCAACCCGAATATCGTCAGTCAGGATTTCAACTTCTACATCTTCATCGATTTCAGCATATACAAAGACAGATGCAAACGAAGTGTGCCGGCGTTTTTGTGAATCAAAAGGAGAAATTCGGACCAGTCGATGAACTCCAATTTCAGTTTTTAATTTACCATAAACATAGGGTCCGGAAACAGAAAAAGTTACTGACTTAATTCCGGCTTCATCGCCAGGTTGATAGTCCAGCAGCTGAAATTTAAATCCTTCCTCTGCGATCCATCTGCGGTACATGTCGTAGAGCATTGACGCCCAGTCTGTGGATTCAGTTCCTCCTGCACCCGGATGAATTGAGACGATGGCATTTCTGTCGTCCGCCTCACCATTAAAGAGACCGGTTATCTCCAGAGAATCGATATCATTATCAAGTTTTTCACAAGAATCAAGGATTTCTTTCAGTAGATCTGCATCGTCTTCTTCCCGGTACAATTCTGCAGCAGCTTCCAAATCATCATGCAGGGAGTCCAATGTTTCCCAACGCAGGATGGAATCACTCAAGCGCGAAACCTGCTTCAGGAGAACAGTCCGCTCTCCCTGGGACAATTCCCAAAAACCATCAACGGAAGTCTCATTTTCCAGATCCTGCAATTGTTTCCGTTTTGAAGTGACTTCAAAGAAACCCTTCTAAGTCGTCCAGCCTCTGAGTCAGACCATCAATTCTCGTACTGATTTCTTCACTCAACATTGGATCAAATCCTTTTCAATTATAGTAATATTTTGACATTAGATGATAAGATTATATATTTGAAATAACAAGTTTAAATCTTTAAACCTTGTGTTTAATCTGAAGGCCAGTATGGTGGATTAGTGTAATAAAAAACTTTTTGATAAATCATTTTTTGACATGGTAATAAAAACGATTCGAATTTGTTTTTCATTTTCAATTCTTATGCTAATTGTCTGTATTTCCGGACTGATGTTGCTTCTTGGGGGATGTAAAACAATTGACGTAAAAGGCAAACCGGACCTTTTACCCTATATGCAAAAACCTGTGGCTTTTTTGACAATCAAGTCACCAGATAACCTGCAAAAAGTCTGGCCGGAATTGATGGGCCAGGTGGAGCTACGCTTAAAGGAGATGCCGACTCTGGGCAGAGTAACAGGTTTCAAAGAGCGAAATCTTAAATTGGATAGTAATCCTAAACTTCGCTCAGGATTCAGGACTTACCTCAGCACTTTGACACTCACTGGAATTTCAGAAAAAAATCTTGCCTGGAAACTTGAAGAGGAACTGAATAGTCCTCTTTTTTTACTACTTGATTTTGTGTCATTTCCCTGCACTAAAGAGTGCCCCTCTAATGTACAATGGGTAATCCGTCTAAAGCTGATTGAAGCTCATAGCGGAGATCTGATTTTTCAGGTTAGATTGCAGCACAAGCTGGATGAAGATGAAAAAACTGCTGAAGCATACAATGAATTAGCCGCAAAACTTACTACAAATGTAGTAGATGAATTTGCTTCAGGATTCATAGTGCCTTGGCATCGCTGGCGTTTTGAACATTTGAAGCCAGAATCTGTGCGCAAATTACGCAGTGAAATTGGCATCTAGCAATTCATCTTTTCTAAGCATTAATGTTTATGAATCAATGGGAGTCACGCTGGCAAGAAGGCCGAATCGGCTTTCATCTTCCGGAAGTAAATTCGTATTTGTTGCGTTATTCTGACAAATTGTTAACGCAGGATCCGGAAAGTGTTTTTGTTCCACTTTGCGGAAAAACCCTTGACTTGCCCTGGCTGGCAGGAAGAACCAAAAAAGTGGTTGGTATTGAATTGGTTCACAAAGCAGTTCAAGATTTTTTTAAGGAAAATAAACTAACTCATTCGATTCAGCAGTCTGGAAAATTAAATCTTTTCAGTAGTGATACCATAGTCCTTTTTCAAGGTGACTTTTTTGACTTAAACAAGGAACAGACGGCCTCATTTGAAGCTATTTATGACAGAGGATCGATTGTTGCGTTTGATCAGCCTGAGAGGGAAAGATATGTAAATCACCTAATGTCATTTCTTGAACCGGGAGGACGAATTTTACTCATTACTCTGGAGTATGATCAAAACCAAATGACAGGCCCTCCTTTTAGTGTACCTGCTGATGAAATTGAATGGCTTTATGCTCCATATGGTGTATTGGAACTTCTTGAAACCAGCGACATTCTTGATGAGCGTTTTCGTAAAAAGGGTCTGGATGGAATGCTGGAACGAGTCTTTCAGTTTATAAAGCATTAATTAATATTTTCTTTAATTGCAAGAACGTTTGTGAGCACATCTACATTGGTAAAAACTTTAGCTATTATTCCCGCACGCTATGCTTCCACCAGGTTCCCGGGTAAGCCATTAGTAGAAATTGCTGGAAAATCAATGATTCAGCATGTCTGGGAACGTGCCATGCAGACTCCATCAATTGATGAAGTACTGGTTGCAACAGATGATCAACGTATTCTGGATGCAGTTGAAAAATTTGGAGCAGAGGGAGTGCTGACCAGTACAGAACATAAAACTGGTACAGACAGAATTATTGAAGCGCTTGCCGGAAGATCCTGTGACTGGGTACTGAATATTCAAGGTGATGAGCCACTGGTTTTGCCTGCCGACCTTGAACGACTAATTCAGAAAGCTGTGAAAACAAGGGATACCAAAGGGGCTACTCTTATTCATAAAATCACAGATGAAGCAGAACTGCACGATCCAAATGTGGTTAAAGTTACATTAAATCAAAGCAGCCAGGCTTTGTATTTTTCACGTTCGTTGATACCATTTCCCCGTTCTCCACAATCCAGTAATTTTAATGCTTGGCGTCATTTGGGTGTCTATTTATTCAAAAGGGATTTTCTTCTCCGATTTGATCAGTGGTCTCAGTCACCGCTGGAACAGACTGAACAATTAGAACAATTGAGAATATTGGAAAACGGAGAAACTTTGCTTTGTGTGGAAGCCGAAAACGATGGTGTAGGAGTTGACGTTCCCCAGGATGTAGCGCTTGCAGAAAAATTAATGAAGAAACAAAGACTTTAAAAAGAGGGATCTATTTTTTCAGGATTATAGATTTAAATTTTTTCAGACTTGATTCAACCTGTGTAATAGTCCGGGCTGACCCCAAAAATCATATAAAAAGCAAATAGTGTCACCACCGTTGCCAGGCCAAGCATTATGACGCTTACATGCTTGTCGGTTCCATGGGGAATACCAATTTCTCCGGCATCCATGAGCTGATTAATGACTTTATCAAGTGCCTCACCGTCTTCAATACTTTTCTGTCTTTTCTTTAAATCTTGATCAATGTTTGCCTTTAATTCACTAACCAACTCTTCCTGGTTGCTCATATCTCACCTTTTTAAAATATTTGGAAATTAAACGAAACTGCCTGATTATGACTGTTCCAAATGTGACCGTGGCAGAGTCAACAATAAATTATTAACCGAACATAAACGCTAGCATAGATAAAAATTTCAGCCAAGCTTTTTGTTAATGCATAAAGTATTGACGGTCTCGCAATAGGTCTGAAAACCACTTTATGAAACGGTTATAGGACTTTTTGCGACGGCATCAAGATTAAGTTTTGATTAATATTGTTCGGTGGTATTTTATGTTTTTTCTGCAACAGAACTTTCAGAAGAATCCTTTTCTTTTGCCTCCACCGTACTGATTTCAGGAGTAGAAAAATCTTCCGGAGAAAGCTCCCTTGGGTCTAATTTTATTGATGTGATTTCTTTCTCAGGCTGATCTTCTGAATCATTATTTTCAGTTTTGTCAATTGCATCTGCAATTTTTTCCAGTTGTTCACCGGAACTCATTTTTGAGAGAGCCAACGGATCCATCTTATTTGCTACTCCTCCAAGCTCATTACTAAAATCCTGAGCAGATTCCCGCACATCCTTGAGCTCAATTTCCTCCTCAATTTTGTGCATTTCATCCTGTACAGTGGAGCGTACGTCGCTTGTGGCGCGTTTTAGCTCCACCAAACCCTTTCCAATTGATCTTAAAACACCTGGAAGTTTGTCCGGCCCAATAAATACCAGTGCAACAACTGCGATAATTATCATTTCCGGGAGTCCGATTCCAAACATGTGAGTACTCTATGTGAGATTGTGCAAATTTTCAGATACTGTTAGGATATGTCTTCAATTAGATTAACCTGCTCAGAAAGGAAAAGCAATGCAGGACTTCATCGCGGTTCTGGATTTTGGAAGTCAGTATGCACATCTGATCGCAAAACGGATAAGGCATTTAGGTGCCTATACTAAAATATTTTCTCCATCAGCAAAAGAAAGTTTTCTCCAGGATGCAAAAGGAATAGTTTTGTCAGGAGGGCCAGCATCAGTTTACTCAACTGATATTCCACAATTTAATTCAAATATTTTAAATCTTGATCTACCAATTCTTGGTTTGTGTTACGGACATCAATTGATTGCCAAAGAGTTTGGAGGTGCAATTGCGAACACAGGAAAAGGAGAGTTCGGTAAAGCTATTTTACAGCAAACTTCAGATTTTCCACTTTGGCAGAATGTTTCATTTCCAAACCAGGTTTGGATGAGTCACCAGGACAGTGTAACAAAATGTCCCCCGGATTTTGAAGTTACAGGAGTGACAGAATCCGGAAACGTGGCCGCTATGAGACATCGTAAGCGTCGGATTTATACTCTGCAATTTCATCCGGAAGTAAACGATACTGAGCAGGGAAAAAAAATGCTGGACAATTTCATTAACACTTGTGAAATTTACTCCAAGTGGTCAATGGAAACTTTTATCAAGGAAACAACGGAACGGCTGCAGCAGGAAGTTGGAGAGCGGAAAGTCTTGATGTTTATCAGTGGGGGTGTGGATTCATCAGTGGCATTTGCCTTGTTAGACAGAGTGCTTGGACGAGATCAAATGCTGGGGCTTTATATTGATAACGGCTTTATGCGAAAAGATGAAAGTACTGAAATTATTGAGCGATATCGGCAGTTGGGCTACACTAATATTCAGTCAAGAGATTATAGTACTTTTTTTTTGGATGCAGTAGCAAATCAGGTTGATCCACAAATAAAGCGTCAAAAAATAGGTGCAACTTTCATCCGGATGCGCGACAAGTTTTTGAATGAATTAAATTTATCTGCACAGGAATGGATGCTAGGGCAGGGTACACTCTATCCTGATATTATTGAGTCTGGAGGAACCGAACACGCCGAAGTCATTAAATCACACCACAATCGTGTTCAGGAAGTTCTTGATTTGGTTGATTCCGGAAATGTTGTGGAGCCTCTCAAAGATCTTTACAAAGATGAGGTACGGCAAGTTGGAAGCCTGTTGGGCTTACCGGATTCGATTGTCTGGCGTCATCCATTTCCTGGACCGGGACTTGCGATTAATGTTTTATCTGCTCGCGGTGATGAGTCGTTTCCTAATCTTGAACAAACGGCAGCCGAAGTGTCGAATTGTTTGAAGGAAAGCAATTGTGACTTTTCAATTCTTCCAGTTCGATCTGTTGGAGTTCAGGGTGACCAGCGGACTTACACTTCTCCTGCTGCACTAATTAATACCCCTCGCGATTGGGACTGGTTGGAAAAAGAAGCAACCCGTTTAACAAATGAGGTCCGGAACATCAACCGGGTTGTACTGCAACTTGATTCAAACAACAAGGACCTGAATGCACCATATATAATTCGTGGAGCTTTTTGCAGCAAAGAGAGACTGGACTTGCTGAGAGAGGCAGATTTTATGGCAACACAGATGCTGAAAGAAAATGGTTTGATGGAAAAAATATTTCAACTGCTGGTAATTTTGCTGCCAATATCTAAAAATGGAAAAGAAGACAGTCTGGTCTTGCGTCCCGTTGTTTCTGAAGATGTGATGACTGCTCAATTTGCTCGAATCAATTGGAATTTGCTTGATCCTCTGGTAGAATCAATACTTGGACTATCTGGAATTGAAACAGTTTTCTACGATATAACTCATAAGCCTCCTGCCACTTTTGGCTGGGAATAGTTCTTACTCTCCTAAAATCACTTAAAATACTAATATAATTCACTTTATTTTATTACGACATAGTTTCAAAGTAGTTTCAAAGTTCTTGACTTTTCAACGATTCTTCTATAAAGTTTCAAAGAAAGTTTCAAAAATCGAGAACTATTGAATACGATGAGGTCTAATGAATAAATCAAAAAGAAATTTACACGAAGATTTACCTTTTGGAACATATCCTCCAAGGCCATCAGTCAATGAAATGACTAGTAAGTTTTATACTGATGAACACGACATATGTGATGGACAGGTGAAACTTTTAAGAACGAAACAATCTGGTGATGTTTGGCAAATGAGATGTTGGATAAGTTCGGAAAAGAAGTATGTAAAGAAATCCTTACGAACCAAAAATTTTGAAGATGCACAATCAAAAGGAAGAAAACTTTATTATTCAATGATGGGGAAACTTGATTCTGGTCAAAAACTTTTCACAATTTCATCCTCAGAATTGGTTGAAAAATATTTGCAGATGCAACAAGACAGAGTTGATGGTGGTTTTATAACACAACAAAGAAGAAGTACGATCAAAACTCAATTAAATCATTTTATGGATTTCGTTGGTAAGGATAGAAAAATGGATACTATTACCAGAGAGAGATATAAGGATTATTACCTTTTCAGAAGAAGGAAAAAACCAGATGTGAAAGTTCCAACCCTGTTGAATGAAAGATCAACTATTGGTCATATTTACAAATGGGGTCTTGAACAAGGCTATATTACTCAAGATAGATTACCACTTTGGAGTGAGTTAAGAGTTACTAACATTGGAACTAGAACGGCATTCAATATTGAAGATTATCAAATTCTGTATGGATATTTGAGAAATTACACAAAGAACATATCTGATGAAGGAGAAATTTATAACAGGAAAATGATAAGAGATTTCATTCTCGTTCAATCAAATACTGGATTAAGATTTGGTGAATGTAGATTTCTTAAATGGCACTATGTTTCAGTAGTAAAAGGAGAAAACAAATATCCCAATGTTCATATCAGAGTGCCAGCAGAGATCTCAAAGGTTAGAAAAGATAGAACATCTGTTGGAATGAGGGGAGATTTTTTCACAAGGATAAAAACTTACTCAAATCATACTCATTCAGATGATTATATTTTTTCAGATATGAAAACTGGAGAACCATTAGGTAAAAAGGTTCTCTATAATATGTGGCACTTGATTATGAGAGAGAGTGGTCTTGGAGAGAGTTTAAACGATTACACTTATTATTGTCTAAGACACACATTTGCGACTTACAGATTACAATATGGAAAAGTTGACATACGAACTCTAGCGAAAGTTATGGGATGTAGTGTAACCTATATTGAACAACATTATGATAGTGCTAGAGTTGAGAATATGACCGATTACATTACGAGAGGTGTTAATGAGAAATCTAAAGATGCTTTTGGGGATGTGATTTTAAGATAATTTATATGTTTATCTGTATACTGAACATTTAATCAGTATCCGCGTCCATATAGATATGTAGTCTGATTCGTTTGTAGTGAAAAACCTGGAACGAATACATAACAGGAGTTATGTAAATGTTATGTATTCGTTCTGTCAAAGATTTTTTAGACGATCAAGAAAAAGGTTCATGTTCGTATAAGGTGAGTGATCCCTGTGATCCGTTGATAATACTGACATCAACCCTACCCCTCTTGACAATTAGAAATACCATGTTATAATAAGGTGTCAGCCCGAGAGACGAGATGAATACATAAGATGAAGTAAAGACATTTGTATTCATTTCAAGTTCATTTCAATAATTCCTTCCGTTAAATTAGTTCCAATAATTTTCTCCACAATCTACTCAATCAAACCCCTTTCTTGTTCGTCTTATTTTCAAGAAATCTACCCTCTTGACATCTCAGATATTGATCATAAATATTGGTGTAGACGAAAACGAAATTAGTAAATGATATTTCTTCAATTACAATTTCATTCCAGTCATTCTCTTAGAGATCATAGTTTATCTTCTTCACCAGAGTCTTCAGTTAGTCTCCTGTTAGAACGAAAGACTTGAACTGATATTTGGTATGTAAAAATACATAAATAATAGTAGTTACACAGTAATAGTATTTTAATCGATTATCTGTAGTCGTCTCACATTGTCCTTTTTGAGCTCTTGATTATAGTTATATGAGACTTTGTACACCCTATGTTTTATATGGAGATGAAAAAGAACTCTTGAGTACTCCAGACAGGTCGTAGTCCCCACTCAATATAATTCAAGGATAAGGAAAAGATGTCTAATGTTAAAATTCAACGATTGGATCAAAAAGGATAAGGAAATTAAGGGATACACCCTTACTAAATCTTCTTCTGGTCTGCCTTTATTCATACTTGATAATCCTTTACAAAAAGATGATGAACCTATTTTATTAGATGATGAACCCGTGAAGAAAAAGGAAACTATCCCTCAGCAGGTGTCGGACTACATCACCAAACATTTCTGAAAAGATAATATATCAGGAACAATTAAATAAGGAATAAAAAATAAATGAGAACAAATAAAATACGAAACAACGGACGAGAAATCACAAGGTGTAGTTTCCAGTTAGATGTAAAAGATATGGATTTAGTGGAAAAGATTTCTAAAAGAAGGATGGTATCCCAGAGTGTGATATTGAGGGAGAGCGTATTAAACTACATTAGAAATTGGAGATGATGTGTTCTCTTATCCCTCATCTTTTTAGAGGAATGCAGGAAGGGGATTAAAATATTCACAAAATAAGATGCCAACCTTGGCACCTTGTTTTTATACAACCTTTGAACTTTCCATATATTTCAACTCAGTACACCTCTGAAAACTTGTATCCACAAACACAGGAGAGATTTCATATCCTACACATTTCCTTCCATTGTCCAAGGAAACTTTAGCTGTTGTCCCACTCCCAAGAAATGGGTCAAGAATCGTATCTCCCTCTTTTGAAGTCCCAAGAATGAATGGTTTGATTAGTTTCTCAGGGAATGTAGCAGAATGTTCAAGATTTTTATCTGGAACAAATTTATCAGAGTTGTTTAGGGTCGTTTGGATAACATCGTCATCAATGAAATT
>Ga0208063_1000074_pt1 | contig 30268 bp, 22 predicted proteins | sample DeeseametaMP0203_FD_184219 | JGI IMG/M metagenome (GOLD analysis project Ga0208063, IMG submission 184219) | Marine microbial communities from the Deep Atlantic Ocean - MP0203 (SPAdes) | ecosystem: Environmental > Aquatic > Marine > Oceanic | place: South of Cape Verde, Atlantic Ocean... | reverse complement strand
CCAGCGAGAACCGGGCGCGGATCTAACCGATTTATTGCCGTGGAATGTCAAGCAAGCGCTTGATTAGCCCTGGCCTCACCGCTTAAATTGGCGCTTACAGTGAAACTAACAAAGCTCTGTACCTCCAAAAGAAAGCCACGGCTATTCCCCGACGCTTCTAGCGAGAAACTAGCCCCCATTTTTCCCTCATCAAAAGTAGAATACAAAAAAGCACAGAGCGTTATTCAAAGGGCAAGGAGGGTCTATAAGGAATGCAAACCAAATCTAGTTTGGTTTATCAAGTTTAATTTAGAGAATGCCATGAATAGTCATAGCTATATTGTTATCAACGACCCCGAAACACTTAAAAAATTTATGGGTATCGCGCTCAAGATGACCATCCCAGAAGATTGGAATATAAAGTATGATGCTCCCGAAAACGAAAATTTTTCAGTATCGCATCTGTATAAAAACGCATCACCAAATGTTAACTTCCACTACACAAACAACGTTGTAAAATCTAAGAAGTTTCCTTCTGGAAGAGTTTATCTTCATTTCCTTGTGCCAAGAGATCCATCCCAAAAGCCGACTGAGACAAGAAGATCGAGCAATATTATGAAGTTTGTATGCCATGTATTGGCAATTATGGTACCTGAAGCTATTCCTGATATTTAGGTTATCCATTGCTGTGACTCAAAGGCTGCTGATACGCCATCAACTTACCTTTCGTCTCAGCATTTTCGACAATCAGCTTCGCATTTTGATTTGCCAAGTCCTTAGATTCTGCTTGCAATGCACGAACCTCTTCTTCAAGTCGATGTATAGATTCATCAGCACTCGCTTCACATTCCTTCATATAATCAAGCTTGCGCTGATAATTTTTTACATGCTCATCAAGGCGCTTCTCAAATATTGTCTGACATCGCTGGTACGTTTGTATAACGATACTTTCTAGTGTTTTCTCTTGGTTAGCTACCAGGTGTTGATATGCGTGACTTATTTCAGAAGGAAGGTCCTCAACTGTAAGCTCGCGCTGCTCGTCACAAGAAAAGTCACCGCGTTTTTCAGCATAACTCTCCCAAACTCTGCGTATTCGTACTAGACCACCTCTAAAGCCTAGTTGCGCACGAATCGCTCCTGGATTCGGCACCTTCCCTTTTTGCTCCAACAAAAGTGCAGCGCTAATGATCTCCTTTTCCTTTACCTCTGCGTGTCTAGCCATAGCATTAAATCCTTTTATTTATTTAATTAAATTTGTTGCGTTAAACTTATCCTCAAGAATGCTATCGCTATAGTGTTCTTGAAGCTGCTTGGCTAGCTGCGTAGCAGATGAAAAGGAAGACTCTGTAATGCCTATATTGCAGGCTAATATTTGATATATCTGATCCGCTGCCCATTTATTTTTTTCAAGTAAAACTAGCAACGGCTTTTCACAAACTTCTAAATTGTATGACTCCTCACCAGAGAGAATACCGACATCAGTTTTGCACCCATCAGAAGTGAGTAGTCGAGTTATGCCAACCCTATGCAATAAGCCAGCAACTATAGCTAAATCATGTAGAACTGAGTCTTTCGCTTTTGTCGCCGCAAAGTTTGTTGCTACGCCAACCGAATGATCTAAGAGCCCACCAGTATAGGTGTGGTGATTATTTATGCTTGCTGGGCATGTAATAAACTTTATAGCCACATCTTGTTGCAAAATAACACTGCATACAAAATCCTGTAGTTCACACGTATTAATCGACGCGACCAGTTTGAGTAAGCGATTTAGTGAGTTCAAATTGTGACTCAACCACGAAGGCAACTGTTGCAAATGGCGGAGTTTTAGCTCTTTTTGTGTACAGGCGCTTATATACTTACACGAAAAGTAAGGGCGCTTTCCGACATGTTCCAGCCTACCTTCTATGTGAACCATCATATTTGGCTGAACGTCACCATCAATGCACGTTTGATCACGGCAATACAAAATCTGGGTCGATGTCGCATCTGATATGCGAATCTCTGCATAAGGGTTGTTACGTCTGTCGACTTTTATAATGAAGCCGACTAAAAAATAGATGCCTTTAAATCGTAAAGTATTTTGCTCTGAATATGATGCTAATGGACTACTTTGTTGTCGTTTCATGGTTGGGTGCTCCTACAGCTTTAGAAAACATAGCATTGGCGGCAGAACCGTCTTTTCTGGTGAGGTTGGGAACGTATCTAGAGTAGACACGAAATAGCATTTCAGTATTGGCGTGCCCCATTTGCTTGGCTATCCATTCGGGGGCCTCACCAGCCTCAAGCCACAATGTGGCTGCAGTATGGCGAGTTTGGTATGGATTGCGCTTTGGTATCTTCAAGTGACTTAACAGCGGGTACCAAACACGTTTTGTAACAGCGTTATGCTCTAATGGATTACCGGCCTTATTTATGAATACAAATTTATGCTCGCCAGTTCTCCTTTGCATAATCTTAAAGGCTTGGTAGACAGGTTCACTCATTTCAATAATTCGCTGACTGTGGTCTGTCTTGGTATACCCCATTTGACCATCTACAATCGTCTCTCGAATCAAAATTTGCTTCTTATCAAGGTCGACATACTTCCATTGCAGCCCATCAATTTCGCCAGTCCGCATACCTGTAAAAAAGCGAATTAGGAAGTACTCACGAAAATCCTTTCGGCAGTTGGCTAAAATAAGATTGATTTCGTCGAGGGTGAATGGATTAATATCGGACTTAGGTACTTTTAGTGGCTTTAAAGTTCCAATTCGGTCCTTAAATTCAAACTGTTCTGCCGCATCTCTAATAATAGCTTTTGCTATTTTTAAATGTCGGTTCACGTGTCCAGGCGATAAGGAAGAACCATCGCGCTTTTTCAGCCCACAGATATGAGTGCGAAAAGCTAGCAGGTGTTCTTTTGCTATTTCGTTTATCTGAACACCTTCAAAGTAAACATTAAGTCGACCGAAAACGACGTTGCGCACGGATGTCGTATAACTTTTACTCCACTGTACTTTTTGATTGTTAAACCATGTGGTAGCAAATGAATCAAACGTAGGAATATTTAATTCGTGGCTAGCTATAACTGCTGCCGTCTGGTTTAACTTCTTTAGCATTCTGCTATTAGGAAACGTTGCAGCGTAATCAAACTGGCCCAACAAAATTTCTGCTTGTATCTTATCTAGCAAAACTTGCAGACGTTTCCGATTCGCAGTTGTATCTTTAAGCTCTGTTTGCTCTCTACAACGCATGTTGCGAAACCGAAAATCCAAATAAAGCTTTCCGGTTTCTTTTCTAACGTTAATACTAGGCATGAGTGACTTCTCCATTACTCATTGGAATAGCCATAGCCTGTTTAGAGAACTTGCACATATCGCGTTTTATAGCTTCCCAGTCGTACAAGATTTTTCGTCCACCAAAAGGACGAATATAATGAATACCTTCAAGAAGAACTGAGTCTTTAAGCTGCTCACGTATAGTACGGCAGTCGTATTTGATCATTTTGGAAAGCTCAGCGGTTGTTAAATATTGTTGTGACATAATGCATCACCTCTTGTAGACTTAAAAAATCATATGGAAAGCATAATGCTCTCCTATAGAACATTTTTAATTATAAGAGCAAATTTACCTTTTGCAAATCTTTTTACTCTACAGAAGAACATTTTGGTGTTAATTGGTATGATTAGGTGTCATTTGTCTCGCTTAATGGGCGAGAAAAAACTGAAGATTGTAGATGTAGCGCGTGAGACGGGTATTAATAGAGGAACAATCACAAGGCTATATCAAGAAACAGCCATCAGAGTTGAATTTGATGTGCTTGATAAGCTATGCAGTTATTTTGACTGTTCGATTGAGGAGTTGTTAGAGAGAGAAGCAGATTGAATCACCAATCTTTTTATATTATACCGGCGTAACTTTTTATGCTTTCATACATAAAGCTAGAATGTAGTTAACGTGTCAATCTTTAGAAAGATTTACTTTGTAAAAATGGAGACTAAATAAGTGGGTTAGCGAATTCACACGCCTTATTTATTCGAAACTACTCTAGGTAGAACGCAAGAATCAAAGCCCGCATTAGTGTTTAGATTCTTTTGAGGCTGAAGAAAGCAACTAATGGGTTAAGCGTTTTGTCTATAATCTCTTTCTGTTGAATTTAGAAACTCTCTTACTGGGTTATGTTCGACATGAATTCCCAAAGCATCCAACGCAATGTTGATTGCCTCTTGTTTACAACCATTTCTGTTTTGCTCTAAAACCTCAATGACTCTCTCTAGCGAATTTATCAACTCGTGCTCTTTCATCACTCAAACCTCCTTTGAAAACGTCCAATACTTAGTAAAGTACCATTGCTCCTTGTTGTCAACACTATCAATCTGATTATCTTTTGAAGACCTTTAATAACATTCAACGACTTTTAGCCCCGTTTAATCGAAATCTACAGTAGCTGTTTGGCGAGTGATTAGATACAATATGAAAGCTAGTGGAGGCTTAAAAATGACTGTTGAGATATATAAAGATTTTACGTTTGAAGCAGCACACTTCTTGCCAAACGTGCCGGAGGGGCATAAATGTGGAAGACTGCACGGGCATTCGTACAAAGTGCGAATATACCTGATCGACAAAATTGACGAAAATACGGGTTGGTTTATTGACTTTGCGGACGTGAAGCAAGCGTTCAAGCCAATATTAAGGCAATTGGATCATAACTATCTAAACGACATAGAAGGATTAGAAAACCCGACTGCTGAAGTAATTTCTAAATGGATTTGGAACCACTTGAAAGCTGAACTACCACAACTAAGCGCGGTTGAAGTTAAAGAAACTTGTACTTGTGGTGCTATTTACCGTGGATAATAGAAGACTAGTTCACTTCATTACAAGTTGCACACAATCCAAAGCGGTAAAATATGGTGAAGCACTTCAGTTATCGAAGTGTTCAGAGAATCCGAAATTTAGCCCTGAATACTGGCTAAGAACACTCGGTCAAAAATTGCCAAAAGGGCCCGCATTAGAAGTTTATACGGGTGATCATTGGTCAGTATCCAAAGATATTTTAAAGAACTATGCAAATGAGTTATGGGTTCTATCCGCAGGTTATGGCCTCATTAGCGCAAAGAGCGATATAGGCGCATACGATGCTACATTTTCTACTGGTAATCAAAATTCCGTTAGCAATAATCTCGGTCTAATTTCGTCTTCAATCCAACAAAATAGAATTTGGTGGAATGAGTTAACATTATTGAATAAAAATTCGCTATCGTTAACCGAATTGTTTAAACGTTTTCGGAATGATCTTTTTATTATTGCAGCAGCCCCAACGTATATTAATGTTGTAAAACAAGAAATTAAAGAAAGCATATCATCTAGGTTAGTAAATGAAGATAACCTACTGATTATTACCAGTTCAATTGACAGTGAATTAAAGAATTTCTCGATTATTACTAAAGAAAAGGTCAGAACACACAAAGACATAGGTGGTTCTGTTGTCTCTATTCACACAAGAGTTGCTAGACAATTATTAAAGTCCAGCAAGAAATTTCAATATTCGATAGCGAATATGAAAGTGGAATATCTAAAACTCGAAAATCAATCGCCCAACATTGTAAAAAAACCAATTAGAAAATTAACAGATGATGAAATTGTAAAAATTATTAAGAATTTAATCACAGAGTTTTCCGATGTGAAGCTTTCTTCATCAGTGGTCTTAAGAATGTTTAGGGATAAAGGTTACTCTTGTGAGCAAAAAAGATTTTCTCGGTTATACAAGACCGCGACTAGATTTGTTAGTTGAGTAAAAAATGAAGAAAATTAAATTCTACTTCCCTGATAGTCATGATTTTGTAGATCCAAGCTTTGACTTTAAAAAGGAAACAAACAATGAATATCGAGTTATCCAGCGAGATGACAAATACGCCCATGAAATTTTCTCATCGCCCGTTTATGATGGGATACTCGTATCCAAAGCTATTGTAGAGGGCTTAAGTGGAGTAAAAGGTAGATATTCTGTCGCACAAAGACAGCGCTTTTTTCGAGAAGGAATTTATCGCTTTTTTAGGCTACCAAGATCTTATGAAACTATTGGAGACTGTGGCGCTTTTAGCTACGTAAAGGAAGAAGAACCACCTTACACTGTTGAGGATGTCACAGAGTTCTACACAAACTCGGGGATGACCTACGGCATCGCGATGGACCATATTATATTTGATTATGAGAATGAGAGCGTTAAAACACCTAAGGTTGTAGATGAGCGCTTGACTGAATGCTTGAGAAGAAAAGAGTTAAACCTGGAGAACGCAAGTAAGTTTTTGAAGGTATCAGAAAATGAGCCTTTTACGCCTTATGGAGTTGCTCATGGTTGGAATCCGACTTCCTATGCTGAATCAGTCAACGAACTCCAAACGATGGGGTACTCTCGGATAGCTTTAGGGGGCATGATTCCCCTCAAAACTAGAGATATTTTGGACATCCTGAAGCGAGTAGAAACAGTAAGAAATAAGAAAACGCAACTGCATTTACTTGGGATTAACAGGCTTGAGTATATCACTGAATTTTATAAGTATGGTGTCACCAGTTTCGACTCTACCTCACCGTTAATGCAAGGACTAAAAGACGAAAAGTTCAATTACCATACCCCTACTCATAAGTATACATCGATAGCGGTCCCACAAGTAGACGCTAATAATACAATGAGAAAACTTGTAGCTAGCGGCACTGTAAGTCAAGAAGAAGCTTTTAAATTAGAAAAGCAATGCTTGGACTTAATTAATAAGTTTGACAAGGGACTCGTTTCAAAAGAAGAAACATTAAATTCACTATGCGAATATGAGAAGCTGTATCTGAAAAATGCGCATCTGAAAAGCAGAAGAGAGCTAATGGATAAGGTGTTAACAGACGCACCTTGGAAAAGCTGTCCTTGCGAAATATGCCAGGATATTGGAATACATGTCATTCTCAAGCGAGCTGCTGCGCGTAATCGCAGGAGAGGCTTTCATAACCTTTACAACGCTTACAACACAATTAGCAAAGAATTAGAGAAAATTTCGGAATAACAATGAAAATGCTGACTATACCTGCTTTGAAAATAAAACAAGGTCCCAAGAGAGAACTTTTCAGCTTTGCGATCAATGGGAAATCTATTCAAGAAATCGCTTCTATTTCTCGGGTTAAAAGGGAAGAGAATAACTTAGCCGGGTATCAACGCCCAGAAGTGTCTTCTCACATTGGAGAAATTGCAAGATATCTAGAGTCAGATAACCCGATGATTCCCAATGCAATTGTGATAGCATTTGATGAACGGGTTTCCTTTACTCCTTTGACGGAAGACGGTACTTTTGGTGAACTTAAAATTCCTCTTGTTGACGGCGAAGAAACAAAGCCTGGTTGGGTAGTCGATGGTCAGCAACGCTCCGCAGCTCTAAGAGAAGCAGACTGCGGTGATTTCCAAATGCCAGTCTCGGCATTTATAACGAACGATACGCAAGAGCAAAGAGAGCAATTTATACTAGTAAATTCTACAAAGCCTTTACCTAAAGGGTTAATTTATGAATTGTTACCATTTACTGAAACAAAACTTGCCAGACCTTTACAGAAAAAACGGTTCCCAGCAAAGCTGTTAGATGAATTGAATTATCAGAAAGCGTCGCCCATGTATCGAATGATCAAAACAGCAACCAATCCTGATGGGAAGATTAAAGACAATTCTATTTTAAAGTTAATTGAAAGTAGCCTTACAGAGGGCGCGCTATATAGGTTTAGAGATTCAGAAACAGGCGAAGGCGATATCGACTCTATGTTTAGGCTGCTATGTAACTACTGGACCGCAATAAGTGAGGTATTTCCTGACGCTTGGGACGTAAACCCTAAAGATTCAAGACTAATGCACGGTGCAGGCATCTCAGCAATGGGACATGTGATGGATGCCATATACGACCGTTATCATTCTGAAACTCATGACGCTTTAGTATCTAAAGAGCAATTTAAACAAGATTTAGAGCTATTAAAACCGTACTGTAAATGGACTAATGGATACTGGGACTTTGGTGTTGACCATAAAGTAAAATGGAATGAACTACAAAACATCTCTAAAGATTTACAAACTCTTACCAATCACTTGTTACGCAAGTATCGTAATGAAGTATGGAGATAGATGATGAGTAAAATAGTCGTTGTTTATTCTGGCGGTATGGATTCTTTCACTGTTCTTCACAAAGCTCTTAGTGCGGGTCATGAGGTGTATGCCTTATCATTTAATTACGGCCAAAAGCACAGCAAGGAACTCCTTTGTGCTCAAGAGGTAACGGAAGAACTTTCTATTCCGCATAAAATACTAGATATCCAAAGCATAAGTTCTTTGTTCACCAATTCATCGTTGGTTTCCGAACAAATCAACGTACCAGAAGGTCACTACGAAGCCGAAAGTATGAAATCGACCGTAGTGCCCAACCGGAATATGATTTTACTGTCGCTGGCTATTGGGTACGCAGTCAACATTGAGGCCTCAGAAGTATGGTATGGAGCGCATTCTGGTGACCATGTGATATATCCTGACTGCAGGCCAGAATTTGTCGAAATCATGGATAAAGCTTCTTCAGTCGCAAACTTTCAACCTGTACAAGTCGTCGCCCCCTATCTCCAATCTGACAAAGTAGGCATTTTGAAAGATGGCCTGAAGATGAACCTAGACTATTCAAAAACGTGGACCTGCTATAAAGGGCTTGAAAAAGCCTGTGGTAAATGTGGCTCTTGTGTTGAGAGGTTAGAGGCTTTCGAAGCGAATAAAAAACCTGACCCACTGACTTATCAAGCTAAATAAACGAAATGGTAGGATTCGATGAATAAAAGCCAAAGTGTATAGTTGAATTGACAATGACCGCCAAGAAAGTCAACCCTCAAAAGCACACTTACGGGTAATATCTGTCACCAATGACTCAGTTGGCAACTCAGGGTTAAATTGGTGCTGTAATGGGTTTGACACTACGATGTAACTCTCACCGCTACGATGACGCGGCTTAAGAGAATCCATTCAAGCTTTTTCCCACTCATCTTCCTAGCTTAATATCCATCAAGTTATTATTAATAGCGAGTTAGAAAGGTACCTGATAACTTTGTAAGGGAGTATCATAAAGCGGATACTTAACTCCCTTAACTTTTTCCTTGAGGATTACAGTAACAAAGCACTAAAATTCGTTCAGGGTATTTCTCTAAGCCATTTTCTGATACAAACTAGGAGTTTAGTTTGTTGTTAAGATGGTGCTTTGACTTGTTTTAGTAGACTGTATCGCGCAGAGTCGTCGGTTAAACTGGAATTGTGTACATGTTAAGGTAACGTTGATACTACAAAGCAATATCGGTCAATGTCCAGGAAACATGATGGTGGGGATTATCCAGAAATGGTGGTTCGAGCCTCGTGCTAACGAATGAAGGAGTTTTAATATTAACTATAGATGGCACTATTGGTAGTAGTTTAAATGACAGTATTAGTAGTAATTTGTCGACAAGGAGAATGTCTTGAAACTGGGTGTAGGCTCATTAGTAGAAAGTAAAAAGCACTTCAAAGGAATTGGTAAAATAATTGAAATTTCTGTCGAACATCAGACAGCTAAAATTGGCTTTTTTACATCCCCAAAAACACCATATGATTCAGTCATTGAATTAAAAGGCTCTGAAATAGATGGCAAAGAGCGACTTTTCGAAAAAACAGTCGTTTATTGCAGATTCGGCCCACTACAAAACTGGCGTATGGGTTTCTATGACGGTCAACGGCCGAATAATAAACATCTTATTTACTTCAGCAATACAGAATCAGAAACCTTTGACATAGAGGACTTGTTCGTACCGAACCCTCTAAACCGCAACTCTTTTTCAGCGTTGGACTTTATTGCAGCAAGAGCAACGACCTCTGTTAAGCATTACATAAATAGAACTAAATTCATCGATTCTTATATTAAACAAAGAAAAGCTTGTAGATCTATATCTTCTCTGCCAAGCAGCGCTGTTAATTTAGAAGCACACCAACTCTCTGTCGTAATGCAGGTTTTAAGTGACCCGAAACAAAAATATCTTCTTGGTGACGAAGTAGGATTAGGAAAAACAATCGAAGCAGGTTTTTTGATTCGAGAGCATTTTCTAGAAAAAAAAAATAACGCTGCAATTATAGTATTTACGCCAGATGCCTTGGTTGACCAATGGAAGTCTGAACTGGTTACAAAGTTTCATCTTGAAGACGTAATGGAAGATGATTTTGAAAACGATGAGCAAAAAATCCTCGTTGTTCCATACACGGACGCTATTTCTATTCCGAAATACTTTGAGAACCCAACAATGGTCGTTGTTGACGAAGGGCATAACCTTGCTAACTTTGCATGGTCTGCCGAATCAGATGTTTATAACAAGATTTCAAATTTATGCAATGAGTCGACTACAACGCTGATGCTCTCTGGAACGCCAATTTCGGGCAATGCTAAATCCTTTTTGGCTATGCTTCATTGTCTAAGTCCTGAAAATTACCATCTTACTCAGAAGGGAATTGAGGACTTTGATTTTAAGGTAGAGTCAAGGCAACAATTAGCAGGGATTTATGAAGCTTTATCTATCGAAACCGATGACTTTACGCTTGAAGGCGTTGTAGCAGATATTGAGGCACTAAACCTAGATGATAATCGACTTTTTGAATTATTGGACAAACTGAAGCCTGAAATAAATTTTTTCAATGATGAAAAAAATGAAGAGTTAAGAAATTACTTAGTTCTTCAAATTAAAAACCATTTTGGTGAAAAATATAGACTCTTTCAGAGATTCATTAGAAATAGGCGTGGAGCCAAAAACAGTAGCATAGAGCAACTTTTTCCAGGTTTGGGAAAAACTGATATTGTCGAATGGGTTGTGAACGACGATATACCCAGTCTCGACGAACAATTAGATGATTTTCGAAATATAGTCGTGGAGGAAAATTACGTATACGCTCATCAGTTAATTCTTGAACTACTCGATGCATTGCTCGACTCACCGAGTTCGTTATCAAATAAACTCCACCTTTTAAAAAAACAAGGCGAGTTCCGAAAGTATGATGAAATCATTGATTTTGCACTAGAAAGCATAAGCGACGAACAAGCCTCAAAAGATATTTCTGCAAAAAAATATATTGAAGAATGGTTGCTAAAAAATCCTGAGGGAAAGGTTACAGTTTTCTGTGGCGACTCTTCAGTCGCAGATAACTTTTTCAGTTTCTTAGAACAATCAAGAGATGATGTTGAGCGGCACATCCCTCTGAGTTTACCCGAGTTTATTCACAACGATAAGATTCGCATTCTTGTTCTTGATAAAAACGGAGAGGACGGGTTAAACCTGCAAGGGACAAAGCGTTTAGCTATACATTATAGTCTTCCCCGTTCAATCGTGAGAATAGAGCAGCGAATTGGAAGGCTAAATAGATACTGTGCTACCGACATTGGCATAAAGCCAATAGAAAATATGCTATTAGTTCCATCATCAAGCGGCTTTATTACCAATTGGGCCCGTTTATTGATTGATACGATTGGAGTTTTTTCGGAAACAACTGCCAGTATTCAGTTAGTTTTAGAAGAGTTGCTAAAACGTGAAGAGACTGAACTAATAGGAAGTGGATTTAACCGACTAGAATTTATAAAAGAAACGCTCAGCGGTGATAATGGGGTAATTTCCAAAGAAAAGAAAAAAGTAGCCGATCAAGAAGTTTGGCAAGAAATGAAGTATGGGATAGCTGAAATAAAGGCCTTTTCGCACAACCTACAATCCAGTGATATCGATTCAGAGGAAAGTCATCAACAAATTCAAAAATGGATTAGAGAAAGCCTCAAGTTCAACGTAAAAAAAACAGAGAATAACTGCTTCGTTTATCAATATAGTCTAGGTAGAACTCGACTTAATGTGGATGAGTTTTTAAAACACTGCATTTTGGGCATGGACTTCGACAGTGGCCAAAGAAATCCATCTACAAAGCCTATGACCCCAGATAGGCAACTCACATCGAGAACGGGCGCATATCCATTGCGTTACGGCCAGCCATTTTTAGACACTATTTTTAATTTCACGCTCGCAACACCGATAGGCTTATCCAGTGCTGTGATAAGAAAAATAAACATAAAGCTTGGAGAACCAAAAACTTTTATAAACCTTAATTGGCTTTGTACTCTTGAGTCCGAGTCTTCCGTCGAGCAAAGAGATTTAGATGTAACATTTCCACCCGAACTGAAAAGCGAGTGGCTAAACTCTCGTGGAAACATTGAAAACAACGAAGCAATACTTGGATTATTAGAAAAGCCAATAAAATTTAAGCAACTCGGCTCAAATGATTCTTATCAGGATTTCGAGATTTCGGTTTCTGCTGAGCAGGATGTTTGGGAACTGGTCAATCAATTTATTGATCCAACCGAATGGAAGGAAACAATTGAAACACAACTGTCGAATCGAGAGACCGAATTAATTGAAGAATTAATTTCAGAAAAGCTGACACCAGACCAATTTTCTAAGCTATCGGTCAAATTGGTCTCTGCAATGTCTATAACGCTGATCGGGGGATAAGTGCTGTGATTACTTCCAACTCCACTAGTTTTACACAGACCCAATATCAGTCGTTACTAAAAGATTTAGAGCAGTTTCAAAATAACTACTCTGGCAATATGTTTTTACGTCGTTTATTTTCCGCAGTCGAGCAACAAAAAGTCTCGAGTATTGAGTTTCTTTGCTTGTTAAAAGACTTTTTCCTATCGATCCAACATCACGTAGGACTGAAATATACAACGTTTAATTTTATCAGAAAGCTTAATCCATCAGAATTAGAACTCGCAAACATAATGGGTATTGCCCAAAGAGAAGTAGGAACACAACTGTATTTGCTAGAAGGTGCAGTTAAGGAGGCCGACTTGGACATTTACCAATTCAAAAATACTCGCAACACAGTTACAAAGGATATGGACATATGCCTCCAGCAAAAACTAAAAGCGCATGGATACAAAACTTATAAAACAGAAGGTCAGCAACTTGCCGTTAGGACGTGCCTTACGGCTAAAAAGGGGTCGACACTTTTTATAAATCTCCCAACAGGTTGTGGAAAAAGTTTAATTATTCAATCTTCAGTTTTATTTCAAAGGAAATCTTCAAGCACAATAGTCCTAATGCCAACAGTAGGGCTAGCGATTGAACAAGCTCAAAGAATGAGTGAAATTCTTCAAGGCTCACTGAAGGAAAATTTATCTTGGCACGCAAATTTAAGCGAGTATGAAAGGAGGAAAATTCGAAGTGATTTGTTAGCAGGTAGTCAACAAGTGCTGTTTACGTCTCCAGAAGCACTTACAACGAGTTTACTTAACACATTATTCATTCTTGCCAAACGAGGACAATTATCTGAAATTGTTATTGATGAAGCGCATTTAATTGACTCTTGGGGAGCGAATTTTAGACCTGAGTTTCAAAAGTTTGGAGCTCTAGTCTCCACACTCCGAAAAGTAACAACGACTCCATTCAACTTAATTTTCTTGTCCGCTACTTTTACCCAAAACAGTATTGAAAAAATTAACAAAATTTACGGTGAACCAAATGTCTTGCCTACGATCGTTAACGGCAACTTTTTGCGCCCAGAGATAAAAACATCATTTGAAAAAGTACCTTATAAAAACCACTTTACAAAACTTCTTGATAAAGCGTTTAAACTCCCAAAACCATTAATCATTTACACAACAAAAAAAGATGATTCAAACAAGATATTCAAAGCTTTCAAACAACTCGGGCTCACACGAGTAGGTTTGTTTACTGGTGAGACTTCCTACAATCAAAGAGTGGACGTTATAGAAAAATGGCAGAAAGATGAGTATGACATCATGGTCGCAACTTCTGCGTTTGGCGTAGGAATGGACAAGGATGATGTCAAATCCGTCATACACGCATCGGTACCAGAAAACATTGACAGATATTATCAAGAAATCGGCCGAGCAGGACGTAATGGAAGCGCAGCAACTGCTCATCTTATCTATCATGAAGCGCAGTTGAGCACAGCTCAGGGTATAAACAGTGACAAAATAATTAGTATTGAAAAAGGTTTGAGTCGATGGAAGGACATGTGGAGAAATAACAAGGAACCACAAAATTCATATTTTAAAGAACAAGGTTTTTATGAACTAAACGTTGGATTGTTTGGAAATAATTTAAGAAAAAAAACAGAAACAAACGCGGATTGGAATTGGGCTACACTGTTATTTCTACAACGAAATGATCTGATCAGAATCTACTATGACATACCTGAAACACCGACAATCACAGATGATGGAACTGTTACACAACCAAATTCAGAATTCTGGAAAAAATATCAAGAAAAGGTAGTTGTAGAGTTGTTAGACTCAAATGTCTTACATGATAGTTTTTGGGAAAATGAGCTAAATTCTGCCAGGGAGGAAGAACTCAAAATACAGCGTAAAAGATTTGAGGAACTTAAAAAACTTTTTCTCTCACCTGAAATCCCCCTTTGTGCTCGCCTCACGGGCTATTATTCGCTATTCAATAGCCGACCAGAAAAAGCTTGTCGTGGATGTTTTGGATGTGATGGGTTTCTTCCAACATTGGGAACAGCACCTACACTACAACACTTTGAACCAGAGAACTCAGTTATTGAGGAGTTGGACAACCTCCTCTCAATTGACAATGTTTTACCAATCTACTTTGAAAAATCTGAGTCAAACAACGACTATTTTCATTGGTCACAACTTTTAAAATCACTTTTGGAAAAAAAGTTGATCAATAGAATCGTAGGTGATGAAAAGTGTCTTGCTGAAATCCAAGAGAATCTCCCTCCGGGCTTCTCACATTTTTGGATCTCTGACTCCTATGCTGATGACAATAGTTTTTGGCCATCAATCTTCTTATATACGCATCAGAGCACTATAGAGCCCCCTGCGATAAGGGAACAGTTGACACTTGTTATAGCAGATAAAAATGCAAAGGATACGTCCTTAGGCTATAGGAATTGGTACCAGATGTATCAGAACGCCTTATCTCTAAATAATTTTAAACTACTAGTGGGTATATAACGATGTCTGTTATAAACAATGCACATTCAGGAAGCCATATCGCTTCGTTGGTTTTTATAGATCGTTTGCTAAATAGAAAAATAAAAAATGGCAAAATAGAGTCTGTCCCTCTCGAAGATATTTTGGACAAATATCGACCCGATTATCTATTTAAAGATGATAAAAAAGATGAAAATGGTGAGTTTAAGTTTCAGGATAATCCATACAAAAAGCTTAAGGAATCATTGAGTTTTTGGTCTAATTTGGGCTTATGGCAAAAAAAAGACGATAATATTTGTGCAAAAGATATAAATGCCTCTGAACTTAATTTTCCATCGAGACTATGCGAGTGTATTTTTAGCCAAAAAGTCGATGTGATAGACGGAAATGGCATTGAACCCCTTATTCGTTCAATGGCTCTTTTCCTCTCGCTAGGTCGATACACTCTTGTTGGAAACGAGCACTTCAAGTCAAGCGATATTGGAAATATAGCGTCACAATATTTCCCTAGCTTTTCTGAAAATCAAACTCGATTGAGCATAAACAACTCTGAGACTGGAGTGTTATCTGATTATGGAACACTTTTGGGTTTCTTTGAGAAAGTTGATAAGAACCTCTTCACGGTTGATCCAACGCGCCTTTTTACTCCATTCATTAAGAAAGTACTATCCTCAGATATTGCGAAAAATGGACTATCCATAGATGACTTTTTAATTGAACTGCAAAAAGAGATACCAGTTGTAGATGGTGGTGAATATAGGCTAATCGTAGAGAATTTAATTTCGAATAAAAATAGCGATTGGATAAAACCACAAAGGCACCAACTTTCAGCAAGTTTTTCTATTGCGCTTTATAGGCTAAAGGTAAGCAGAGTTATTAAGTTGGAGAATAAGTCTGACTCCGAGTCAACGATGGATATGGTGCTGCCAGGCAATACCATTACGCCAATAAATCATATTAGCTTAGGAGAGGTGTAATGGGACTTGATAATTATTGGCCAACAAAAGAAAACGTACTAGCTTGCATAAAAACTGAAGCTGAAGAGTTATCGGAAGAGACGCTACTTTCCGTACATGAACCGATGCAACTTGTAAAATTTAGTACAAGTACAGACGAAGAAGTTGCCAGCGAAAACGATTTATTAAAGCACTTTTTGCAAATTGACCGCCCTATCCCGATTGTAGCGGACGCCGGCTTGGGTAAATCACACCTAGTCAGATGGTTACACGCCAAACTTAAAACACAGGAAATAGTACAAGAACAAAAATGGCAAATTGTCAGAATCCCCAAAAACGCAAGTCTCCGCCAAACTCTACACCTACTTCTCGAGAATTTAGATGGGGAAATATTTGAAAGCGCCAGAAAAAAAATTGACGAAGTTGGAAGTAGCTTAGTCGCAAAAGAAGTAGCAGACCTTTTTGTAACATTCCTTAAACATCGGATCGAAGAAATTGGTGTGGACGCACAAAACACAATGCGCAGCATTGGTAGAGACGGCGATCCAGAGCAACTAAAGAAACTTCGAGAAAAGGCAAGTATTGCTAGGGCACTACCTTCACTTGTAGATGATGTTGAATTTAAAAAGCACCTAATCCATCCAGAAAGCTACGTCTATAAAGTCGCAACAAGGTGGATTAAGGGAGTTTCCGAGCGAGAATTAGAGTTAAAAGAATTCGAACTATCCATTATCGAGTTTGAAAAAATAATCAACAGTTTTAGCATTGATGACCTTTCACTTTCCAGTAGAAACGCCATTAAGGCGCTACAATTGGACTCAGTGGAAGCGAAGAGAAAAAGTGCGCTTCAAGTTATTAACGACGGCATCGTAAAAGCGACTCAAACGACTTTTCAACAGTTGTTCCAATTTAACAATGGTAATTTTCAAGATGTTTTTAAAGAGATCAGAAGGCACCTTAAGTCTTTAGATAGAACTCTTGTAATTTTAGTGGAAGATCTTGCTGCAGTTTCTGCGATTGAAGATGTTTTGATTGACTGTTTGCTGGAGGAAGCACAGGATGATTTATGCACTCTTAAGTCAGTTCTAGCGGTTACAAGCGGATATACTGGTTATACCAAACGACAAGCCACTATAAGAACAAGGGCAAGATACGAGTGGCAGATCCGAAATAACAATGACACTCAAGAAAACATACAGAATCGAATCGTAGATTTCTGTAGTCGATATTTAAATGCTGCTCGACATGGCCGTACTCAGTTAAAAGAGATAGTACAAGCTAACCAAGGATCAGAATATTCAGAAGATCTTGATGTTTGGGAAACAGAGCTTAATGAAGAGCAGGCAAATCAACTTGAGGCGTTTGGTCAATCTTCGCTTAACATTCCTTTATTTCCCTACAATAGAGAATCAATAACTAAACTAGCCTCTTGGTATTGTCGCAATAATTCCAATGAAATCGTATTCAACCCTAGAGACATTCTCAACGATGTTTTATTAAATATTTTAAGAGATCACAGGGAGGATTATATCAAAGGTATATTTCCACTAAATGTGGAAATAAAGGACAGAATCCCTTCTTTAATAGAGGGAATTAATCAACTTTCATTAAACTCTCCAGACCAAGCAGTAAAGCTATCGACAATTTGGGCTGACGTAAAGACAGTGGAACAGCTTTCTTCTACAACACCTAAGGAAATTGCCCAAGCTTTTAATATGGAGGACTTTGCGAGTCGTTTGGGATCAAATATAGTTGTCAATCCTGTCCCGCCCCCGAACTCTCCGAAAGAGCCAGTTACTCCTGCAAATAATCCAACTCAAGAATCAAACTTAGAAGATGAGTTACTGCCTTGGTTTAACAGACAAGCCCAAATATCACAAAAGCATGCAAACGAACTTAGAATCCAACTCTACGAAATGATAAGAGAACATTCTCCAAGCGATTGGTATGGATTCAAAAACAGTAAGATATTTACCAAAGGTAGTTCAAAGAGCGATGTATTTGATTTTGCACTTAAGTCCGGTCAGCGCTACTTGATAAACATCCCGTGGGCATCGACAAACGACAAAGCAAGCAATATTGATTTTTGTTCAGAGGAGGACTTCTTTTCTGGTAATTACAACTCTTCAATGTTGCAAAGAACTGCTCTATCAATACTCAGATATAGACTAAATAACTTAAAAGATGGCCAAAAAACCGGTTGGAATTACCCACAAGGCTTTGAAGACTACACATATTACAAGAACTTTGAATCTCATTGGGTACCTACTCAAATCCGGAAAATAGTAAAGACCGTTAGGATCCGTTTTTTAGCAAATGCCATTAAAAAACACATAGCCTTACAAGAAGGACTTGGGTTGAAGGTTAAAAAGGATATTTTCGATACGTTCCTAATGAAGCGCGTTCACATCGAAGATTCACTTGAAAATCCAATGAACGAAAGCTTTAAAGAATACAGAGATGCTTTATTAGATGAATGGGAAACCAATCAGAGAACTTGGAAAGATCTTCTAAGCATAAGTAACGTTGCAGCCGACCGTGACATCTTTAACTCTATGCTGAAACTCGCAAAAAAAGAAGTCGACAACCAACTTCCTGGAAATTTACGAAGACTCCAGAGCGTTGCATTAAAAGAAATTAAGCCTGCAATTTTGCAAATAACGGAGAATCTTAACGGAATAGAAAATATCGAGGAGTTTCACCAAATTCTTGATGAAATACTGGTGTCATATAAGACTTCAGAAAGGTTGGCACTATATCCGCAGAACTTTCTGACTTACCAAACGGCAAAGCAATACATCAATCGTTTGAAAGACAGTCTAAAATGGAATCAGTTAAAGGAGAGCATTAAATTACAGGTCACAAATGACGAAAAGAAACTGCTAGAAGTAGTATCAAATATTGACGGCTCAATGCTCGAAAATATTAAAAGTGTCTTAACTCAGTGGTTTGATTTTAATAAAGCTATAAATCCAATCATTAATCAACGACTCAACTCTGTAGATGAGAAGCATATTGATGAATTAAGTGAGGCAGTAACGCAGAGCATCATTAAAATCGAAAATTCCTTGGTCGGCCTCGAACAGTGTAAAGGAGATAATGAATGAGTAATCTAGGGGCGCAAGTCAGTGAGTTTAGACGAAGGTTAAATCGAATTAACGATAGCCAAAAAAGAGAAGATGTCATTGAGAAAACCAATATTATTGCTCGTCAATTGGCAAAAGTAGCTGAGTCACTTGAGTCCCAACTACAATTCTTAAACGCCATAAAGTTTATAAATAAGCGCTATGAGAACTCGCGGTCATATGATGAGATTTTTCAAAATAATAATGAATATCATGGATACTTAGGTACTATAGAGTTTAAAAAACAACTTTCATCAAGACTGGAAACGCTGATTTCAAAGTTCAATCTTTTTCGTAAAGATTGGGAAAAATTGGGATACAAGGTTCAGCAACAAGAATCATATACTGATACTAGGGATTCACTAGAATCTTTGGTAAAAACATTGACGCAAAATAATACTGTACACTGGGAGAGTTGGTTAAAAATCCTCGATGCAGAAGTAAATATTGAGGACGAATTTCTTGAAAAGCAGAGGCACAACCCTAGCCAAAAAGAAAACTACGAGGCTTTTCACGAGAAATTAACTAGCTTTAAAACTAAGCGCAAAGAGAGAGAAAAGTCGAGTCAACTAGCACAAGATATTCAACGTTTAGCAACAGAATTAGCAGATATTAAGGCTAGCTTTGATCTTTCAGACTTTCCCAGAGACGTTGAAAAATTTTTTAAATCCGTTGACAACCGTTATGAAACGGCAACTCTTGAATATCTAACTCCTGAAGTTCTGCAGTGGATAACGGAGCATAATTATCTAAAAAACTTTAAGGTAGAACGCAAACGCTAGCGGTCTAATAAATATGGTTGACGAACAAACTATTCAAAAGTGCTTGGATGCACTAGAGGAGCAAGAATATAAACTTCTTGCATGGGGTGACACTGAGGTTCAGCATACTGAAACTGAACTAATCAATCTTTTCAACACTGTCGATTCAAAATCTGCCGTTTCACTTTTTCAAGCGTTGCGGAAACGCGCACTGATTTTACCAATTCCATCTGCAATTAGTCAGACAACATATCGCAGCAGAATGGCTGAAACAGTCAACCTGAGTAAAAAACTTCGCCAATGGTTCCATAATAAAAACATACAAAACTCAAAGACGCTTGTTTCTGACTTCAGATTTGTTCGACGTCCTAGGTTTTATCCACGAAGAGAGTTTCAAGCTACAACTGTTATAGATGATATTGGACAAAACTTTCAGTTAAATGACATTCAAAAGGATGCTTTATCATTAATCATAGGCGGTGATGAAAGGTTTAAATTATCGGGGTTTCAAGTTAGAGCGACAGAGCGCATTTTAAAGGCACTCAATAATACAACCAACAGCAAATCTTCAGGAACCATTGTATGCTCGGGAACAGGTAGTGGGAAAACCTTATCTTTCTATTTACCGGCCATTTCTCATCTTGTACAGAGTCTAATAAGCGATTCATCCTCGAAAGTACGAATATTAGCTATTTATCCCAGAAAAGAGTTATTGAGAGATCAATTCAAAGAGACTTTTCAGCAAGTAAGAAAGTTAGACGACTTCTTACAGCGACACGGTTCCCGAAAAATTCGAATTGGAACTCTTTTTGGAGATACGTTCAACGCTGATTATTTGGAAGATGAGATGCGTAAGGGCGGTGTGCCTTACGACCTTTTATCTTGTGAATGCGGAGGCCAGTTTGTTTGGCGCAATGAACGATACGTTAGACAAGAAGAGATTCTTGATTGTAAAAGGTGCGGTAAAAGCATCGACTCGAGCAAACTTTCAATAACAAGGCAATCTACTCCGCCAGATATTTTATTTACAACCACAGAGATGTTAAATCAGCATCTGGGTAATTCAAACTACAACCACCTTTTTGGCGCTCGCTTTGATCAATCAATACCATTGGTTTTGTTAGACGAAGTTCATACTTATGAAGGCTCTACAGGAGCGCAAACTGCATATTTACTCAGACGTTGGATGCAAAAAACCAATACGCGCCCACATTTCGTTGGATTATCCGCAACACTAAGTAACGCATCTAAGTTCTTCGCAAACTTCGTTGGAGTCCATGAGAGTCTAGTGGAGAAAATTGAGCCCTTAGCTTCTGAAATGATTGAAGAAGGTGCTGAATACATGCTCGCATTGAGGGGGGATCCGGTTTCTCAAACTGCTCTGTTATCGACCTCTATACAAACAGTAATGCTGCTAAGGCGAATGCTAGACAATGAGAGTAATAACGTTTCCCATGGTACCTATGGAACAAAATCTTTCGTATTCACTGACGATTTAGATGTAAATAATAGATTGTTTGAAATGATCGCTGACGCTGAAGGTTGGGACCATAAATTTGGTAACTTAAGTCCGAGCAAACCTCCTCTAGCATTCTTGAGGAGTTCCTCCCACCCAGAATTTGCTCAGCAAAAGCATACCCTCCAACAATTGGGGCAAGATTGGTCGTCAGCTGAATACATTGGCCACAGTATGGATGAACATGATCGAGCTGTTGTATCAAGAACATCAAGCCAAGACACAGGCGTTGATGCAAATGCGAACGTTATCATTGCAACCGCTTCACTCGAAGTTGGTTTTAACGACTCAAGTGTCGGTGCAGTAATACAGCATAAGGCTCCTAGAGGAATGGCTTCATATGTTCAGAGAAAAGGTCGAGCAGGCCGTTCTCGAGGCATGCGGCCTTGGATGGTCACAGTTTTATCTGATTACGGTAGAGATAGAATTGCCTTTCAGCGTTATGAAAGTCTAATAGATCCAGAAATTAAACCGAGTAAATTACCAATAGAAAACAGCCATATACAAAAAATGCAAGCTTGCCAAGCAACACTTGACTGGTTGAGCAGCAAAATAGGAAAAGGAAACATTTGGTGGAGCCTAAAGAATCCACAAGAAAGACAAAACAATCAATTTTTCATCAAATTAAGAAATGAAGTTCAAAAATTAATAGAAAGTGATAGCACAGTAGAGGAACTTAAGCGTTATCTGTCTTGGGCATTAAAAATATCGCAAGACACTGTTGAGAGAATTTGTTGGCAAGAACCGAGATCTCTAATGATGGACTTCATACCAAGTTTGCATCAAAAACTTTCAACAAATTGGGCATTGGATTGCGAGGAATGGAAATCCGTAAGTAAACAGGGTTCTCCCCTGCCTGAGTTTTTTCCTCCAACATTGTTCAGCGAACTAGTTTTACCAACTTTAGGAATTAGAACTTTAAGAGGTCCTAAAGACAATAGGGTTGAAGAATGGGAGAGTCTTGGTTTCTTTCAAGGTTTGAAGGAATATGCCCCAGGAAGAATTTCAAAAAGGTATGCTCTGAACCATAAATATGAAAGTGACTGGCTTGTTCCATGTAATTTTGAAATTTCACCTGATGCCGAAACAGCAATAGATTTCGAAATTGTTGAAGCATTTGGAGGTAGCTTTTTTCACTTAAAATCTTTATTAGCTAAAAATGGAACAACGTTCGAAGTATATAAACCTTCTGAAGTTCTCACATCACGCGTAGAGAATTCTTTAATTACTGAAACTTCGAATGCATTTTTGAGATGGTATTCTGATTTCTCGACATCTGAAAATGGTACGACTCATCAAACACCCAAAAGCTCTGAATGGAATGGAATTCTCAGCGATATTACATTTTTCAAGCATGACCAGACATCTCAGATCGAGTTAACTCGGTATACAAAAGGTTCCAATTCCGTCATAAACTTTAAATCTGGAGCCAGTTCAAAAGTTAAGTTTTCATGGACTGAAAATGGAAGTGCTGTCGGCATAGGAACCATACTTTATGTTGACGGAATAAAATGGCGTTTTAACTTTTCAAGAGAACAGTTGTTTAATAGTTTACAAGAGAAAGATGTTGTAGATAGCCTTCGACTTACTTATACGGAATGGAACTTTAAACAATCCCCACTGTTCAAAAACGAGTTTATTGGAGCCTGGGTTTTTGAGTGTATCTTAAGTGCAATACTTCGTATTGCGAAAGAGAATAATCAACCAGTTAAAACAGTTCTTTCAAATATAGATAGTGATGAAAACTACGAGATAGTTTTGCAAACACCTGTCGAACTGTTTCAACTAAAACAAATCGATGAGAATGCGGCGGAAGAGCAAGTTCTGCAAAAAGAGATACTTAAATTTTTAAGTAATATTGAAAATCTGGCGAAGCTTAAACCACTTCTTCAAACGCTTTATTGCGAATTGACGGATAATTCGTTTTATTCTTGGGCTTTTGACATTCTTTCATCGACGCTTTCAGGTGGAATATCAAACCTAGTCAATACACTCCTTCCTGATGTTGCCGAAGGAGATGTAAACGTTGATAGTATCTGGTCCGATGATGAGTTAGTTGTATGGCTCACCGAAAATGAAGCAGGTGGTGTTGGAATCATTGATAGACTAGAAGAAATTTTCATAACTGATCCTTTGAGTTTTCTAAACCATCTTTCTCACTGTTTCGAAATGTGTGAGTACGAGCAAGTTAATTACGACATCCACCAAATCCTCCGACAGTTAAATAGTGATGATGAGTTAAAAACTAAATTTAAAAAGTTTAGAGAGGCTACAGACTTTCATACTCGATTAACGACTCTTGAAGCTTTAAGAGCCGCGATCGCGCAATTAGGCATAACACAAACTCACAGTTTCAATAGCATTCTTCATACTAGAATCCTTAAAGCAGGTAGTACTGAGAAAAATGATGATGTAACGCTAAAATGGCTAGATGAGTGGGATAAATTAGAAAAAAGAATGGCTTTTGAAGTACCTCTTGTTTCCATAGCTTACATACTTGCAAGAGATTCTGATGACCCCATCGACATAAACAATAACAAAAACAAAATTATTGGGCAGCTCTGGCCTCGAGGCAGAATTGTTAGAAATTCATCTTTGCAGTTCTATAACCGCTTTGCTGCCGATAAACAGCTTTTCGAGAGAAAAATTGTTTATCAGATGATTTCAAGCAAAACTAAACACGTTGAATATTCTAAGTCTTGGTTAGAAGAAATTACATCTATTTTATCATCTTCAAACCAAGGTAAAGCTGAGCTTCGTCTGCCAACATCAATGGTTGCAGAAATCAACCAAATACTCTGTCAAATCAACCTAAAAACAATAGACTATCATGGCCTGCTTTTTCATATGAGAGTGTCAAAAATTAAGCGACAAGAAGACTTTTTCTCCTTATTTATCGAGATGGCAGAAACCATACAATGAGCAAATCAATGACACGAGATATCGTTACTAAGACGCCGCTCGGAAAGCGTCAACTTAGAGAAGTACTCACCAACATTTTTGCCGGTTTAATAATTGTACCCGAGGAGATTTGGCTTGTTACGGCCTGGCTTACCGATTTTGATGTTTTGGATAACCGTTCAGGGAACTGGAGTTTTTTAAATCCTGAGTGGGGACCTAAGACTGTCACATTTATTGAACTATTAGAGCTTGCTGCGCATAAAGGCTGTAAACTTAATGTGGTTGTAAAAAAAGACGAAATTAACAGTAAATCTGTCTATAGGTTAAAAACAAATTTAAGAGAGAATACTGACTTTAATATTTTGGAAGCAGAGGATTTACATAAAAAAGGATTTCTAACTCAAACCTGCTTCTTAAAGGGGTCTATGAACTTTACTTATCGAGGCGCAAACTTAAATGACGAACTGATTTCACTGACATCAGATCAACATGAAATATCAAATATGAGAATAGAGTTCAAAAATGACTATATTTTTTCATACTCCCCCACAAACAGTGGAATTGGTGATGAGTCTTCTGTGACAGAGAGACCCGTAGACGATGACGAGGATGATTATGAATTCCTCTAAGTATCCTTCGTGGTTAAACGCCTTCTTTAGTAACGAGAATAAGATTAATTTTGATAAGCCCAACGCAAATTCTTTGCTAAACTCTATTTCTCCACTGTTCTTAAAAGCCATAGACAGCCTAAATTCAGAAAATCCATTTTTTTTAGCCTCTTATTCAGATGATAGGCTCTTTTTTTATGGCTTCGCACACTCAAAGAAACAGTTACTTGAATTAAAAAACAGTTTGTACTTTGCCCTTGGTACACCCCACAACTCAACTCACAAGATAATTACCTCACCTGACTTGGGTTTTGAAACAGAACCTTTAAAGATATTTCATGATGGGATAATCAAATTCGAGTTTTACTTTTCTAAAAATCATAATCAAAACCAAACAAACATAAATTATGTGGTCACCACCCTTGGTCAAATACATAAAAGGTTTGAGCAGCGCCCTATTTTGAATATAGACACTAAAAGGCCCGTTGGACGAATTCTAAGAGACTTTTTCATTTCACTCGATCACAAAGATGCCGATTTTATCGATGAATACAAAGAAGAGCTAAAACATGCACAAGGGCTCAGTCATCGTAACTTTGTAGGCATAGAATTGCAGGCGTATGCAGCAAAAGAAGAATGGGGTAAAGTTTTTGAGCATCCTTCCTTTCGCGATTACATAAATGGCATTATTCCGAGCAAAATTTATGTAATAATAATCGAAGGGCTATCTAAAATCTTTAATATAGATTTAGAGAACCTAACTGATGTCGATTTGGGCGACGTACTTACCAAACTTGATCCATATGCTCCTTTGTTATTGAACAAAGCATCAATCCCAATTAACCAGTCTTTTGAATCTCAATGGAAACATTGGGCGATTTTCAACCTGCTTCTAGGTGCAAAAGATGTAAAACAAATACTTCCGAACTTTATTGATGAAGCATGGTTTGATTTAGCATATAAGCAGATACAAGCTTCTCACGTCGAAATGGAACTGAGAGAGGCATTCTCATCCGAATTAAAGGCGTTGATTAAAAACGATAAAACGTTAGATTCAGCGACTAAACTTCTCGACTATAGCAACAATGCTCCATCTACGGAGATTCCTGAAATCGTTGACTGGCTTAACGAATTACCTTCAAAGGTAATCAAGCAGGTAAAATCTGTTGGTCCACTTCGACAACGATGGAATCAACTGGAAGATTTCATCTTTGATTCAGAACAAATTCAGGATGACGCTGAAAATAGTCAAACAGAAACCAAAATGTCTGCTCAAGCCACTTGGAACGATTGGTTTTGTGGCAACACAGAAATCAGCACTGATGTGCTTTTAGAGAGTGATGAGTCTGGATTTGAGATTTCGCTCATTACTGAGCGTACTAAAGAAAGTAGTGATTCTGAAAAGATTAGAAACATAACACCTACTCTCCTACAGTGGATTCAAAATAAAAATAAAAAAACGAACGCTCCATTTTGGTTAGCCCTAATCGAACTTATTTCAATTGACGATCAGACTTCTTCGGGCACGATACTGCTTTTAAAGGAGTTAATTTTCAATTTACTGGATGTACCTCACTCGTCCGATGAATATACTGATGCGTTGTCTGGTATTGAATTGGTTATTGAGACTGAATTAAGCACACGATCTCTCCCCTACATTATTGAATTTCTTGAACGGCTTCACGACTATCCAATTAAGGATAAAAGCAAACTAAATTATGAAATCTGGCCAAGAGTAAGAGCGTTTGCGGAACGGAATTGGAACGATCTTGATTTAGCTCACACCTCGGTATTGTTGTGGCTTGAAAAAAAGCTTTCAGCTGACATACCTATTTTAAGTAACCTAGACAAAAAAGAATTTGAAAAAGAGCCTAATAATAGAACTTTAGAAGGGCTCAAGGTGGGCATATCGACACTCACAGAAAAAGCGGGACTGCGAGCGGCTGAAATTCTGAAAAGCCAGTTTAAGGGTATAGAAGTTATCTTAAACCACGATAAAGTCGCAACTGATAAATTGACTCACCTTGCGAAAACAGCAGACTACTTCATTTTTTGTAATAAAAGCGCTGCACACCAAGCATACTATGCTGTTAAAGGTATTACTAAAGATATTATCTATGTTGAGGGGAAGGGGACTTCGTCTATTGTGAGGGCGTTCCTAATGAGATTTAGCGGAACTAACTAAACTAAGAATAGTAAAAAGGAAAAGTATTGTGCCGAAAATGACACTGGAATTGTTAGGACGAGTAAATAAAAAGAATGAGCAGAATGAAAAGTCTTTGATACCAAAATACGTTGTCAAAATAACTGCAAGTGACTTAAACAATCTTTTTAAATATGAATCGGCGGGCAAAAAGCATCCATATAAGATTCAGCCTGACTCAACGATAGTTTTGGACGAAATAATTCAACGAGGAATCAATGATTCTGGAAAAATTCGCCAAGAAGAGGCCAAAGTTAAAGATATTAGGGACTCTTTGCTGGGTATTAATCACCTGTCTCCAAGGGCATTTATTGGTAACCTAGTCTGGAATATTCGCAAAGATGGAACTGAAAAACTTGCAGAAATTGTAACTCAATACGAAGACGGACGACCTCCTGAAAAAAAGCTCGAGATTGATACTAAAAAAATATATCTGCCAGACTCAGCACACCGACATTTGGGTATCTGCGAAGCTTATAAGGAATCGCTTAAAGACGACTTTGAAAAATTTGATAGTGAATTTGAGTTCGTAATTGATGTTTATAATCTTGATAAAAACCTAGAAAAACTACTTTTTAATGAATTGAACTCAAAACAAAAAAAGATTACCGCGGCAAAAGCGAAAGAATTGGACTCAACATCACCAATTGGGAATTTAAAGGATAGCATCCTAGCGTTCGACCAAGGGAACGCGCGACTCTTTTCTCAAAACATTGAAGTGAACTCAAATACAAACGATAGACATACTTTGATGACGATGTCGGTATTTACGGCTTCTATAAAGGCAATGTTTGGACTGTCGACAATAAAAGAATGCTTAGAGGATGATGACTTAAAGGAAGAGTTAGCGGAGTATTACTGTAACTTCTTTTACAAACTTCGTGATGAAATTGAAGTCGAGTGCAAAATTAGGAATAAAAATCAGGTAATTAAACCTTTCGAAAGCCTTTATCTCAAGTACATTTATCCTATCGAAAACAAAGATTTAGAAGAGGAAGAGCAAGAACAAGAATTGATTGATGCACGAGATGAAGCAAAGCAGGTTAATCAAAGAGTACGAGAACAAGATAAAACAAATAGCAACCCAATCATTAGGAGTCTTTGCAAAATTGGTGGGCTTATCAGACAAATGGATAATTGGCATGAGGTCATCGAACGGCTTCAGACAAATCTTATGGTTCCTGCGAACGGAAAATACTTTCAAGCGGATAACGAAGAATTGTTATCTACTAATCCTAAAACTGGACACGCTATCGCTACTCTCAAGGATGATGGCAACCTCAACATCCAAGTACAAACACATACCCTTAACACAATAGAAGAGCACTTGATTGAGAAACTTTCGCTAAATGAAGAAATACAAATTGCGATTATCGATACACATGGCAACTCCAAAAAATGTGACATGAATACCGGAACATTCAATTTTGTGCCAGTGTTTTCGAGAATAGATGAAAATTACATTGATTTAGAAATCACATTTTTTGTTGGCGCTAAAGTAGAGGTTACTACTCAAAGTCTTCAATTAAAGATTGAGCCAACTGTGAGTTGGAGGGACGCAAAATTTATTGGACAAAAGAAAAAGAAAGCTAAAAAAGTTATTCATCATGAAGGGTATGTGCATGAATATTATGGAAGTGGTATAAAAAAGATATCTGCTGATTTTGAGTTAACGTTTCCGAAGTATGACTTAGATGATAGTGATGCATTTAAATTTGAATTTGAAATAACATACTTGGGGTTGTCTGGGGACTCGGAAACGCAGAAGTTTGCACTACAGGTTCAACCAGGCCAGGCAGACTAGTAAGGCATGAAGTTAAATCAAGCTACAGTTTTAAAAAACCTAGAATTGAAGAAATGTTTAATCTCGGGAAAATACCTTAAAAGCCACGAAGCTATCGTATCAAAAGATAGCTTTCCGTATTTCTATGATGGAACTTTAGATTCAAAGGAAAAAAATTTACTTACAAAGTTGATAGAAGTATTTGTCTCTCAAAAAGAAAAAATTATGACTTTCAACATAAAAACAGAGGACTTTTATCACCGTGCTCTTAATTTAAAAGATAAATGTCCCGATGAATTATTCTTGCAATCATATGTTTACCTTTTTTGGGATACCATTGAATTTAGAGACCATCTTATTAAACCAACTGGCGAGGTATTCTGGTGCTCAGATAACACCACTCAAGACAACTACCCAGAAAAATACCACTCTTTAATACTTAAAATCAAAAAGTTAATTAATATCGATTTGATATCAATCGACCTAAAAGCAGGGGTTTTGTTTCTCATAGAAATCAAAAGGGATCAAGTCGATGACAGGGCGATTGGTCAAATTCTGCGATACTACGAAGCATGTAGGCCGCTTCTGCTAGACAGACGATTAAATCTGAATTACATAAAACCAATTATTGTCAGTAAGGATATTTCAATACAACAATGGAAAGGGTTACCAAGAAGTTATTCAGATATCATTGAATTCTATGTGTATAAATTTATTGATAACTTGGATGAAAATAAGGATGTCCTACAGCTGGTTAATCAAAGGAAAAAACTCTTGTCTGAACTATAAGACTTGTTTTCAACCTAGTTAATATTGGTTAAACGAATAGCAATTATAGTCGTTACTTTTTGTTTACAAAAGGTGACAAAACTATTGTCGTCAAAGAGCGATACTTAAAAAGTATCATGCCGAGATAACTTGGTCACAATCTGGTCACAGGGTACTTCGGGATGAGGTGTGACTAACAAAAGCAAAGGACAAAAAAGAGGGAGATGGCCCGCCCCAGAGGATTCGAACCTCTGACCTCAGCCTCCGGAGGGCTGCGCTCTATCCAGCTGAGCTAGGGGCGGATAAACTTTTTACTTCAAATTTTATGATACACGATGTTGCGTCGTGTTCTTAGCACAATGTCCGTTGCTCTCTTTTTCCTATCTGGAGATGTCCGTTACCTCCGGAGGGCCGCGCTCTATCCAGCTGAGCTAAGGGCGGTATGTCGATGAAGTGAATAGCCACTGAACGTTTACAGTAGTTTACGCATACACCGAAGAGTACTGCGGCTATATGCATGCTGCAAACGGGGCGTAATAATACTGACGCCGTGAGTTCGCTTCAACTCATTTATTAAAATCTCTTTAGATGGCTTGGCATAACCGTTAAAAATCCTTACTTTTTATAGGTAATTGGCTTCAAACAGTTGTT
>Ga0208063_1000072_pt1 | contig 30849 bp, 26 predicted proteins | sample DeeseametaMP0203_FD_184219 | JGI IMG/M metagenome (GOLD analysis project Ga0208063, IMG submission 184219) | Marine microbial communities from the Deep Atlantic Ocean - MP0203 (SPAdes) | ecosystem: Environmental > Aquatic > Marine > Oceanic | place: South of Cape Verde, Atlantic Ocean... | reverse complement strand
TAGCAGAATCATCCTGCTGTTTCCGGTGATTATAGTGAAAATGTTTTTATTTTAAGATTTAGCTTTAGTCTTAGTCTTTGTTCCAGCTTTAGTCTTAGTTTTTGTTTCAGCTTTAGTCTTAGTCTTTGTTTCAGCTTTAGTCTTAGTTTTTGTTTCAGCTTTAGTCTTAGTTTTTGTTTCAGCTTTAGTCTTAGTCTTTGTTTCGGCTTTAGATTCAACTTCAGTTTTACTCTTAGCAGGAGCATCTTTAGAATTATTTTTAGTATCTTCTGTATTATCAGTCTCTTCAGCTTCAACTTTATCTTTGTCTTCTGTAGTTTCAGATTCTTCAGCAGTTAAGGGGGAAGAATCTTGGTTATCATCTTGATTTTCCAGTGCAGTTGCAGTTTCTTTAGCTTCGTCAGTGTCACTTTCAGGCAGATCCTCGGATTTGTCTATACTTTTGAGACCATTTTCTTTAGTTTTTGCAAATTCTTTTTCCAGTTGCTCATCTATGGAAAGCTCATCTTCCTCAGTGGCAACAATATTGATTTTGTAACCGATTAATTTTGAAGCCAGACGCACATTTTGACCTTTGTGTCCAATTGCAAGTGATAATTGACTTGGTGCAACAACAACATCAATTTGTTGTGCGTCTTCGTCAATTTCAAGACTGTCAATTTCGGCCGGTGCCAATGCATTGCAGGTATATTGGTCAATGTCTTCGCTCCAGCGGACTATATCTATTTTTTCTCCATTTAAGTCATTTACAATAGCCTGCACTCGACTTCCGCGCATGCCAACACATGAGCCGACTGGGTCGACATCATCATCTGTAGAATAAACTGAAATTTTTGCTCTGCGGCCAGGTTCTCTTGAAGCATTGACAATTTTGACGATTCCATCATAAATTTCCGGGACCTCCATCTCAAACAGCTTGATCAGTAGACCAGGATGTGTCCTGGAAATTGTAAGTTGAGAATCTTTATGCGGATTATCATTTACGTCCAACAGCAACACTCTGACATGGTCTCCAAAGGAAAAATTTTCACCATATATTTGCTCTCTCCGGAACAAATAGGCTTCGACATTATTTTGAAAACTGAAAGCAACACGTCCGTTTGGTTCGACCCGCAAGACAGTTCCGGTTAAAACATCTCCTACTTTGTCTGTAAAGATGGAAACAACCATTTGTCGTTCTGCTTCCTTTAAACTGCCAAAAATAATGGGTCGTGTTGAATGAGCAATTCTCTGAAACTCGCGATCACTAATTTCATACTCAACCTCATCTCCAAGTCCTGCATCAGGGTCTATTTCAAAGACTTCATCGACAGAAATTTCATTGTGAGGATCTTCAACAAGTTCAACAACCTCCTTAAAATGGAATAAGTTTATTTTTCCGGTATCTTCGTCGATATGTCCCTCAATTTCTCTATAAGGCAGTTTGCGCTGAGCAGCCTGAATAAGCGACTCTTCTACCAGTTTTATCACAACTTCATGGTCCAAACCCTTCTCTCTAGAGAAGTCTTTAATTATTTCAAATAAGTTTTCTTCCAAAATTCACCTTTTTTTGTGTTATGTTTTTATGAAGTTATAACAAACATTCAAAATTTCAGTTCAGGTTCGAGATTAGCTTTTTTAATTAGGGTATATGGGATTACCAATTCAGACCCATCTGATTCCAGTTTTAAGCGTATTTCCTGTTCAGTACTTTCTTCTAATTTTCCAACCGCATTTTTTACTCCCTGGATTTTTTGCTGCAGTCGCACTCTGATTCGTTCTCCCGTGAAAGTCTTATAATGTTCAGCAGTCTTTAGTTTACGGAATAATCCCGGAGACGAAACTTCTATGGTGTAATAATCAGAAATTGGGTTTTCATTGTCCAAAACTTCCTGTGCGATTCGATTTACGGCTACACAATCGTCAATCCCAATTCCATTAATACTGTCAATAATTAATTGAACAGTCTGGTTAGATCCGTGTTTATTATATTCAACATCTAGAAGTTCATAACCTTCACTTTTGATCGGTACAGTAAGCAAATTTATCAACTTTTCTGCAATCTGGGTCATCAGGTCTGCTTAGATTTCAGGATGTTGCTAAATAATTGATTAAAAACTAACCTTTGATTCTATCTGTTTAAAGATGCTTTGTCGATTCTTTTTTGTGTGTTGATTAAGCTTTTCGTTCTATGGTCAAATATTCCACCAGTTCTCCAAGCAAAGATCTAGAAGGGTTAACAGGTAAATTTCCCAAAGCTGCAGAAGCCAGAGTTGCCTGTTCTTGACAAAAACTTGCTACAGATTCCAGTGCCCCAGTACTTTCTGCTTGAGTAATAAACCAGTCAATGTCGGCATGTGTAACGTGTTCTCGAGTTTGTAATAAAATTGTGCGCACTCGTTCGGCATCCTTTGCAGAAAGCCGTTCCAGAAGTTCAATTGAAATCAAGGTGCGTTTCCCTTCAGCAATGTCACCTCCATGCTCTTTACCATAACCGCCTGCACCTGCGCTGGGAGCTTCAGTTTCGCTTTTTTCAGTTAAGTTAAGCAAATCATCACGAATCTGAAATCCGATTCCAATTGCTTCTCCAAATCTGCCGACTGCTTCCAGCTCTGTTTTGGAAGCACCCGCAATCAAGGCACCACATATGCAGGGTCCTCGACCGGAATACCAGCCTGTTTTTCGGCTAATCATTTCACGGTATTCAGCACGATCAGGAAAAGTCTGGTTTGCTACCCAGCCTATATCTAGTGCCTGCCCCTCAAAAGTGGCCTGCATCACTTTGTTCAAATGTTGATGGACCTCTACTGCCAAATTACTGTCTAATTTGGAATGATTTTCTAGCAAAGTTTCATGTACCAGTCCCAGCAAAGCATCTCCCGCATTAAGTGCCAGGGCGATTCCGTGTTGGAGATGTAATGTCTGTTCTCCTCGACGTAATAAAGACTCGTCCTCTATATCATCGTGAACCAGTGCAAAATTGTGAAACAATTCAAGTGCAACTGCAGAAGTCAAGGCTTTTTCCGGATCACCTCCAAATAATTCACAACTTAGTAAAACTAGTGCAGGACGAAATCGTTTTCCTCCACGCTGCGGATAATCACGCATCAAATCATAAAGATATTCCTTTGGTTCTCCATCCGGAATGCAGCGCAGAGTCTCTTCTCCAATCCATTCACTGGCGGCTTTTAAATAGGATTTTAGTTGGACATGATCTTTTGCGAAAATTTTCATGTTGTTTATTATTAAATGGAAATTACGTTTTCTTAATAAACGGTTATGGAGTTCGGATTTTAGAGCGATTGAAGTTTTGGAATACGGAAATTATTTTTAATTCGCTGGTTGGCATCAGCAAGCTCAGCAACTGGCAAAATGACGCTCAAACGCTCTGAACCTGGAAGGAAATCAATTCTATGAAAATTATTTATTGGACTTAAAAAAGCTGTGCAAACATCTTCCAGGCGGCGTATTTGCTTGCCGTTTACCTGCAAAACCACTGCATTAGAAAGTTTTTGGTAACCGATGTTCAGCGGGTCAGGAATAACTTGTGACACTAAAACAATCCGGGGAGGATGTTCAGAGGATATTTTTGTTCCGGTCGAAGATATATCAGTTTTATTATTTTCGTAAATCGATACAGCTTTGTTTTGCTCCAAAAACAACCTCAGCCGCATAGGAGCACGTGTTTGCCAATTTGCACCCCAGATTCTGAGGTAATTCAAGGTCAATTCCTGAAATAAAAAACCACCCTCTATAACATATCGCGGAGCTCTTCCAACAATTTTTAAGGGAACGGTTCGACTATTCTCTTCGTATGCAGAAACTTTTGTTTGCAAAACAACAGGCTTACCCTCACGGATTACTTCCAGTTTTACTGAATCTCCCACTTTCAAATGAGCTAAAAAAAGCAAATCAAACAAGGAAATACCCCAATCCGGATGCTCAACTTTACCATCGTGTGAAAGCGTCCATTTTCCCAGTTTGGTCAAATAATCACCTTGCATCAAAACATCAGAACCTGTGCCGTAAGGCAAAACCCTGCTGATCCAGATTCCGGGTTTTCCCGTAGGAATTTGAAAATGATTGTAAGTACTGCTTTGCGGTAATCTGCTCCATATAAAACCACGATGTGCTAAGCTCCGGTAAGGATTACTGCCTGCGTGCTTCAAAAACTCAAGCAGCATTGCAGCAGGCATTGCCTTAGCTTCTCCAGTACCTGCATCCAGGATCATTCCTGCAGTTTCATTATCCTGCAGAAGCGGGTATCCCTGACGGCTTTGGGAAATTCCGTTCAGCCTTAAAAGAGGAAACCAGGCATTGCTTACTTCCCGGTGTCCCACTGCCATTCTGTCTATTGTTCCGGACTCCATTGTCCACTCATCTTGAGATTTTATTTTCAGGGAATAAATATCTTTTGCCTCATGATCAGTAGATGATTTTACAGGAGTCCATTTCACAGGTCTTAGGTTCCGCCAAAATTTTGAATTATTGATTTGAAGTAAAGCCAAATTTGCAGCATAGTCCATCAGCACAAGCTTGGCTTGAAAGGGGCTGCGAATGTCCTTACGTGTCACCTCAATCAGGGTTGCATCGGAAACAATTTCTGCTGTTGTCAGCAGGTACAGGTTATTGTTGTTTCCATTTTCAGATACTGAAATTCTCACAGAAACGGGTAGGCGTACAACCAGGGCCATTCCGGATTGTGTCCGGATTTCGCGTTTTTCCCAGGGAGTGCGCCAGTCAAAAGACTGCTGATAAGATTTCAGGAGAACGGCCTGCTGAAACCATGGTTTTATTTCCGGAAGCTCAGCCTGTAATACTGAAGTAAAAAGAAAAACCGTAGCAGTTATGGGCCATTTCAAAAGGGTATAAAGAAAATTATTATGTTTCACTGAGAATCCTTGTTTTAGTTGGCATATATACGGGAACCGTCAATAATTCCGTAACGTTTGAGAACTGAATTATGCTGCTCAAGACTTTCTTTAAAATTCAGAACTAAAGGGATTTTATGCCATTCGCTTCCAAAGACAACATTGGTTGTTTCTGGAGGCATATTCTTTAGCATCTTCTCCAAATGTGCCAGCGATCGGACTGGTTTACCGTTAAGACTACTTACTATAAAATTGTGTAAATTGGTGTAGCCGCTATTGACTGGAGAAGGCAGAACACGTGTAACAATGACTACTTGTTCGTGACGGGTTCGCGGTCGTTCTATTTCACGATACCAGTGTTCATAAGCCAGCGGTGGAGTCATGTTCCCCGGAGAATGGATGTAATTTCGATTCAGGGCAATAAAAACCAGCCCGCCAAAAATAACGTATTCTGGAAGCTCATCATAGCTGTTTCGCATTTCTGAGCCAAACGGCGGTGCCTTGAGTGTGAGTGTCAGGTTTATAAATTTGCCATTTCGCCAAACCTGCAGTTGAAGGGAATCGCCGATTTGTCGGTTTTCTGCTTCAATAAAAAATGTAACTTGCTGCTCACTGTAACGCACCATTCCTGCTGCGTCAATTTGCAAATCCTCAATTTTCGTCAGTACATCTCCGATTAAAAGAACACCGTCTGCAGATGAATGTGGAACTACCCGTTCTACAAGTATTCCTCCGGTATCTTCTGGAAGACCCAAATATTGACGATAGTGCTGATTGATAAGGGAACTGGTTTCTATTCCAATTTCAGGTACTCCATCATATCGTCCATCTTTAATATCTGCCAGAAAACGATTTATAAGTGGAACAGGAATAAAATAACCAACATCGTTTAGTCTTAAATTGGATTGAAAAGCAACTCCGATTGCTTGTCCGGATTGTGTTACTGGTCCGCCGCTGTTTCCGGGATTGATTGCAGAATCTGTTTGAATTAGCAGGTGTGAATCAATACCAGGATGCACATAAGTTCCAAATTCGATACGTGAGACAACACCTTCGGTGCGTGATAGTTCCTTTCCGCCCACAGGATACCCATAGGCCCGGACCCTGCTGCGTAACTCCGGAATACCACCTAACTCCAGCGGTTTCAAATCCTGATAAAACTTGGGATCACGTACTTTAAGTAAAGCCAAATCTGAGTCGTGAGCAATTGCCAGCACGTCTGCTAGAAACGGTTCCGGACTTGAAATTTTATTCACCAGCAGCATTCGAGAATCACTTACCACGTGTGCATTTGTCAAAATCCAATTGTCATGAATTAAAAATCCACTTCCTTGTCCTTGGCTCGTGGGCTTCATTTTCCATGGAGATTTCCAGTCCGGACTTTGCTGATAATTTGTGATACGGAATACGGATTGTTCGATTGAATTCTGTGAAGCAGGCACAGACGAGACCAAAGCTAACCAAACACATTCTATAAGAAGAATAATCCAAAAATATTTTCGGAATTGTGGATTGTCTTTTAACAAAAACTCACAACGAAAGCCATTCATGGATAGAATAAAGTGTAGGGTTGTTGAGAGCGGATTACGTCCTGCTCTTCAAATAAATAAGGTCCGTCAACTGGTTTTACAACAACTGGATAAGTGATAAGATTTTTATCAGTAGTCCAATAATGTAAGTGATAGGCTGGTGCTTCCAAAACAAACTCGGATTCACGTTTCAGCGTCAAATCGAGTACCAACTGCATCCCCATACTTGGAGCCGTGCTGATTACAGTATCGTTCCAACTGGTATTGATCGGCACATGAATATGTCCGCAAATTATTTTTTCAACATGATGATGCTTGCTGATAACCGAGCCTAAAAGTTCTTTCCCGATAAAACCGTCCACATCAGTTTCAAGGACATCGCATTTTATCGGCGGGTGGTGCATAAATATCATTGTCGGCTGAGTAGGTTTTTCGTTTAATCGGGCATCGAGCCAACTCGCCTGTGCTTCGGTAATTTCACCACCCGGACTTCCTGGTAAGGTGCTGTCCAAAGCGATTAAACGAAGATCTGAATCTTCAATTACATAGTCAATTTTCCCCTCAGATTCAACAGGACACGCTTGTTTTCCAAAAGTTGATCGAAGTATGTCTCGGTCGTCGTGATTGCCGGGAATGACATAAAAGGGCATCTCGAAACGGTTTAGCAAATTGGCGGCATGATTGAACTCTTCTGCTTGCCCCGTACTGGTAATATCACCTGTGACCAGAACCAGGTGCGGTTTTGGCAGATGTTGATTTATGTGGTCGATACAGAGTACTAAATTCTCTGCCATCGGCGCAATCCCGTATGTTTTTGTGTTTTTTCGGGGTATATGAAGATCACTGATTTGAGCGATGAGCATAACTAATTTATTATACCAAAAAAATTAAAATCCCAGTTCCCAGCACAATCCTGTAAATTACAAAAACCAAAGTGCCGTGATTACGGAGAAAGCGCAGCAATAACTCTATCGAAAAGTAGCCCACAACAAATGCAGCTAGAATTCCCAGAATTAAATTTATGTATTGGTCACTGCTGATTCCAATTTCCATTAGTTCCTTCAATTCGTATAGACCGCTGCCAAAAATCGCAGGCAATCCCAGCAAAAAAGAAAATCTCGCAGCAGCTTCACGATTTAAACCCACCATCAAACCACCCATTATGGTGGATCCGGAACGGGAACAGCCGGGAATCAGAGCCAAAGCCTGTGTCAGGCCGATTAATTGAATTTGTAAAAAACTTAATTGTTTAATGTCACGGTTGCGAGACGAAAGTCTTTCGGCAAGATAAAGAAAAATTGCCAGCACTATTAATGCAGTTCCGATCACCCAGAGTTCACGTGCCTCGTTTTTGATGAAATCCTTAAATCCCAAACCTAAGACGACTACTGGAATAGTTCCGGCTGCAATACTCCAGGCCATTTTTGATTCTGGAGTTTCAAACAGGTTCCTATGCCAGAGGCTTTCCAGTGCCGCCAAGGACAGTTGGACTACATCCTTACGGAAAAAGAGCAACACCGCAACCAGTGTACCCAGTTGAATAACTGCAGAAAATTCTGTCCCCGGATCACTCCAGCCGAGTAATTCCGGAACAATTCTTAAGTGAGCTGTGCTGCTGATCGGTAAAAATTCGCTCAATCCCTGAACAATGCCCAGCACTATGGCCTGTATCCAATCCATTGGTTTTTTTATGTCTGAAAATAATGATTCTGTACAAAGAAATCTAAGTGATAATTTGCATTTCCTATCTACATGTAAAATTGAGAGAATTCAGGATTTATCCTTTTGTACATTTAAGGTTAAATAAATATTCGACAATTCAGAAAAATGTAATCATCTCAGATTAATTATCATCAGAACTGAATGAATAATCAATCTGGAAGCTGATTTAAGCTTCAGTCTGGTTTTTATCAGTGAGGAGTTTTAGTGTTTCTTCAAGTACCAACTCAGGCTCAATTTGTTTCAGGCAGTCATAGTGAGCAAAACGACAAGTTCTTGAAAAACAGGGTGAGCAGGATAAATTGCGGCTAAGTACAGTCGCATTAGGATTGATTGGTGCAGTCCAGTCGAGAGAGGTTGAGCCAAAAATGGAAATTTGCGGACGCTGCAATGCGCTCATTAAATGCATGCTTCCAGAGTCATTCCCAACCAGTAACTTGGCTTTTGCTAAAATTGCGAGCAATTCCGAAAGGGAAGTTTGTCCACAATAATTTTGAACAAAGTCTAGTCCCAGAGAAATTTCAGCACCAGATTTTACATCCGCTTCGGTACCTAAAATGAGAATTGGATCTCCAAAAACATTGTGCAGTAGTGTAGCAAGTGTACGAAAATGTTCTAGAGGCCACTGTTTTGCCGGGCCAAAAATAGCCCCCGGAGTGAAGACAAAAAAAGATTCAGGAAGAGAAATTTCCAAGGAGCCAAGTTGTTTTTCCGCCCATTCATGAGTTATTTCTAGTCGCGGAGGATATTTTTCTGTAGAAAGCCCTGGTGCCAATAAATTCAGGTACTCTTTGAGTAAGTGTTGTGAGCGTGGGGTAGCCTCCGGCTTTTTTGCCAAACTCAGCAGAAAACTTCTGAATTCTCCGGAATAGCCGATCCGGTGCGGTATTTTGCTCTTATGTGCCATCCATGCAGCTGAAAAACTTGGAGGCAGAACATAAAAATAATCGTAATTCTCAGCACGCAAAGTTTTTCCAAAATTTCCTGCAGTTTCTTTTTTTGGATCAAAAGGAATTATTTGTCCACGATGTGGAAGCGGTATTTTTTCAAATCCGGATTTAACGATTAAATCAACCTGTGATTCTGGAAAGGCTTCAAGAACAGCGCGGACAAATCCGCTTGACATAACCATATCACCCAGCCAGTTTGGTGTGCGGATCAGAATTTTTACTGGAGCAGATTCAGGCATTTAGTATATTCATTCGAGAATTGATGACTTCCGTTGCTGCCGGGTACAGAAATAATAGCCGTCAGGAAGAAGAGAATTATAGTGTTTTAATTCAATCTCTTTGCCGTCCTTCTGATTCAGCCAGACTCGAAGATCTCTGACAATGAAGTTGGACGTATCTATGTTTGAACAAACCATGTTAACTTGTTTGCGTAAACTATCCGGATGGCTAATGTAAATCTTTTTCTGCAAACTTGTACATCCGGAAGAAGCAAAAATTATTAGAACCTGCAATCTGAAAAGAATCAGGATTGATCTAAGACTCATTAAACAATCAGACTGAATGTATGTTCCCAGTGGAAATAGTGTCTGCAGATAAATTTAGCTGAAATTGTATGGAAAGGCAATTATAGTAGACAGAGGAGAAAAATGCTTTTGCTGAATTAATTGATCCGGGACTCAATTACGGTAGCTGCGTTTTTGTTCAAGGGCCCGTCTTGAAACAGGTTTTTCTTCAAACTCCTGCAGGAAAGTTTGCATTTGTTTTTGAAAGAAATCATCTTTTAACATTCTCTCGTCGACTTTTTTCAAGGTAGCATGGACCGTTGAATGGTCACGACCTATGATTTTGCCGATTTCACTCAGGGACAGTGAGGTAAGTTTTTTTAGCAAAAATACGGCTGCCTGTCTTGCTTTGATGTGTTTTCTGTCACGACGATATGAATGAAGTCCTTCTTCAGAAATTTGAAACATTATGCAGATATGCTGCAGGATTTTGTTTTCTATAGTAACTGTGGATTTACCATGTGAGTGCTGCTCAAAGTTGGTTTTTTTTGCAGAATCATCAAGCCAGTCTTTCAGAGAATAACGAGCCAATTCTATAGTAAGCTCTTCATTCAGCAATGAAGCATGTACGCCGAGACGCATCAGAACTCCTTCCATGCGGCCTATTCCTCCCTTAATATGCTTCACGATAAAATTTGCCAGCTCATCGTTCAGTGGAATTCCACGTTCTTTAGCTTTGCTCTCAAGAATTGCAATCCGGGTTTGATCATCGGGAATTCCGATATCAACCGTCAGCCCTGAATCCAGTTTTCCCCGTAGTCCGGAACTTAGTCCGGAAATCTGTGTTGGCGCTTCCTGACAGGCTATAACAATTTGCGCTTTTTTCTTGCGTAACGCATTAATTGTGTAGAGCAGTTCCGTTTGGCACTTTGCAGATGGAACCAGAGCCTGCAAATCATCCAGTAGAAAAGCATCAGCCTTTCGGTAACGGTCACGGAATTCTTTCATTTTACTTAATCTGAGATGATTAACAAAATCATTCAAAAAATCTTCTGCAGAAACCTGAACTCTTTGTTTTTTGGGATTGCTTTGCTGGAGTTCATTGCTGATTCCTTCAAGCAAGTGCGTTTTTCCTGATCCGGACTCACCATAAATAACAAAAGGATTAAAGGCTATACCCGGCATTTCAACGACTGCTTTACAAGCCCTGCTTGCTAATAGGTTTCGTTTACCCGGGACAAAGGAATCCAGAGAATATGAGCTGGTACTTCCTGCAGCATGTCCTGTTGCAAAGTCTGACTTGGAATTTTTTATTTCCAGATCGTTATTTTTGTTTGCAATTTGATCTTGATTAAGATCAAATTCAGTTTGTACGGATTTCTTACGACCTGTACAACTGAATATTTTGTATTCGAATTTTTTCTCTGAAAATGGGGCTTTTTCAGGGAAAAGTTCGTTGAGGACTTCTTTCAGGAGAGATTCGTGATTAGTCTTGATTTCGTAACGGTATATTTTGTGTTGAATTCCGCCTAATACAACCTTTGAAGGAGTTATTTTTAGCAACTGAAGAGAATCCAACCATGACTGGCTTACATGAGAAGGCAAAGAACGTCTAAGGCACTCTTTAAATTCTAATGATTGATTATGACTTAGCTCCATATTTTCTTATATTTCAAATCCATTTGCTGTTTTTATCAAGTCTAAATCAGTTAATATTTTGCTTGAGATAGGCTTAATATTTTTCCTGTCCATGGAATGGTTTCAGTACCAGACTGGCCTCACTAATTTAATGCAAATCGAAGGGTAAAATCAACAAAAAAGATTTCTAAAAAGATGAATAAGTTACCCATAAATAACTGATAAATAAGTTAAAGATTTTTTACAAAAAAATAAAAATATTATTGTATATACTAAATCAAAGAGCAATAAAGTCGTTCAATATTAGGCATCTAAGGCATACAAAAAAAATGAATATGATAAATATTTTTTTCGTGTTAATGTTTATTTCAAAAAGCACTTTTTCAGGAATCAAAAATGAATCAGTCAGCAGTTTTGCTTACAAAGACAAAAACTGAATATTTGAACTTTTTGAAAAATTTTCGCAGTCTGCAGTTGTCCACAATCGGCAAAAATGGACGTCCGGAAAGCAGCTACGCTCCCTTTGTTGTAGATCAAAATAATCAGTTTTATATTTATATAAGCGCACTGGCCCGTCATACAAAAAATTTACTTCATGACTCAAGGGCTGGAATCATGTTTATAGAACCTGAAGAACAGGCTGAAAATATATTTGCCAGAAAGCGACTTACTTTTGATTGTGATGCGGAAATCGTGGTGCGTGAATCTCAAGACTGGATGAGGATAATGTCTCTTTTTGACGATTTTGCCGGTGAACTGATGCAAACATTACGTATGCTTGCCGATTTTCAGTTGATTAGACTGAAGCCGAATTCGGGTCTTTTCGTCAAAGGATTTGGTAAAGCCTATGAAATTTCGGGTGAAAAGATGGATCAGTTGTCGCATGTAAAACCGCGGAAATAGTGATGTTTTCCTTTTAAAAAGCTGCTTTCAGTAGAGCTTTAGTATAAGGATTCTGAGGATTATTCATAATTTTCGCGGTAGGCCCTGCTTCCAAAGCAATTCCGTCTTTCATGACGATGATATCGTGACAAAGTGCCTGGATTATTTTTAAATCATGGCTTATGAACAGATAAGTCAGGTTATGCTTTTTCTGCAAATTACGAAGCAGTTCTAAAACCTGAGACTGTACTGAGCGGTCAAGTGAGGAGGTCGGTTCATCCAGTACTAAAAAACTGGGTTTGAGTACCAGGGCACGGGCTATGGCAATGCGCTGGCGCTGTCCTCCGGAAAACTCGTGAGGATAGCGATGTCTTAATTCAGGATCGAGATCGACCTCTTTGAGAACCTGTACAATCTGCTCTTCACGATTTTCTTCTTTTTCAAGTTTGTGGATTTCCAGGCCTTCCGACACTATTTGTTCCACAGTCATCCGTGGACTGAGACTTCCGAAAGGATCCTGAAATACAATTTGCATTGCCTTCCGAATCGGTGTGATCTGTTTTTGATTTAAAGCGTCCAGGTAAACATCACCAAATTGGATTTCCCCTTCACTTTTTATCAGACGGAGCAAAGCAAGTCCGAGGGTGGATTTCCCGGATCCGCTTTCTCCAACAACACCGAGACTGTGTCCTTTGCGGATTTCCAAACTGACGCCGTCAACTGCTTTAACGTGATCAACGGTCCTTTTCAAAACACCTTTTTGGATTGGAAACCAGACTTTTAAATTCCTGGTTGAGACAAAATATGTGGCAGAATCCGTGACTGTTACAGGCTGCCCGCCAGGTTCTGACTCCAGCAGTATTTTTGTATATGAGTGTTGAGGATGCAAAAAAAGTTCTTCTGTATTTCCGGTCTCAATTATCTTGCCCTGAGTCATCACTGCAACTCTGTCAGCATGTTTTCGTACAATGCCAAGATCATGTGTAATCAGCAGAATGGCCATCTTAAATTGCTCCTGAAGTTGACGAAGAAGTTGAAGAACTTGTGCTTGTACTGTCACATCGAGTGCAGTAGTCGGTTCGTCTGCAATTAGTAAATCAGGCTTGTTGGCCAGTGCCATGGCAATCATTACCCGCTGCCGCTGACCTCCGCTCAATTCATGCGGGAATGCGCCTAAACGTTTTTTTGCGTTTTGAATTTCCACCATTTCCAGTAGTTCCAACGTACGTACGCGCGCCTGTTTTCGACCTAAACCCTGATGGACAAACAAGACCTCGTTTATTTGTTTTTCAATCGTGTGCAGCGGATTCAGAGAACTCATAGGTTCCTGAAAAATCATCCCGATTCGGTTACCCCGGACACCACGAATTTTTGCTTCAGACATTTGGAGCAAATTTTCCCCTTCAAATTCTATATTGCCGTCAGGATGAGATGAGGAAGCAGGCAGGAGTCGCAGAATAGAATGGGCGGTAACAGATTTGCCGGATCCACTTTCACCTACTAAAGCCAGCGTTTCACCTTTGTTCAATTCCAGCGAGGCGTGGCTCACTGCATGTGTTACTCGATCGCCTTGTGTGAAATCAACTGACAGATTTTTTACAGAAAGAAGTGGGGAAGACATGATTAGTTTTTTTATATTAAAATTTTACTTCCTTTTTCCTGAGTTTGCTCTGCAGTCATCTTACTTCGATCTATCTTGTATGGTACCTCAATTCCCTGCTGAAAAGCCGGGCGTTCGGCCAAAACATCGAGCCAGCGTTGTAAATGAGGAAGATTTTCAATATCCAAACCTGCCCAGCGATAACTCCTGACCCAGGGCCAGGTGGCGATGTCTGCAATGCTAAGATCACCGGTAAGATACTCATGTTCTTTGAGTTGTGTATCCAGCACAGTGTAAAGTCGCAGGGTTTCTTTTTGGTAGCGTTCGATTGCGTATTCAATTTTTTCCGGAGCATAGCGATAAAACACATGAGCTTGTCCCTGCATCGGTCCTATTCCGCCCATTTGAAACATCAGCCACTGTAGTGTCACGGAGCGTCCATTGGGATCAGAAGACAGAAATTTTCCGGACTTTTCCGCCAAATAAATCAAAATGGCTCCGGACTCAAAAACGGTAAAATCATTGTTTTCATGATCAACAATGGTAGGAATCCTGCCGTTTGGGTTGAGCTTGAGAAACTCAGTCTTTTTTTGTTCTTTTTTTTCGAGTTCAATAGAGACTACATTGTAGGGCAGTTTGAGTTCTTCGAGTAAAATTGAAACCTTGTAACCGTTTGGAGTAGGGGCTGTGTATAAATCAATCATGCTTTCTTTGAAAAAATAATTGTGCTTTTTTAAATTCATCCGGAGTGTTTACATCCTGACAAATCCATGGAGTTTCTTCAGGAGAGGAAAGACGAACCATGCGCCATCCTTCCCAAAGCAATATTGGGCGTCGTTTTCCTTCGGCAAGTAATTCTGCGGCTGGTTCGAGAACAGGACGACGATAAAGAGCTAAAAGCGGATTAGTGATATTTTCCTCTTCTGTGCAGACAATGTCATACTCGTCTGTCATAATATCACGCAAAGTTTGAAGCCACTCTTCAGTTAAATAGGGTAAATCGCATGTAAGCAGGAACACTTTGTCGATCTCTGAACTCAAAAGAGGTAGGGCATCAACAATACCCTGGAGAGGTCCACGTTCTGCCACTGAGTCCGTGCCAAGCTTGATCCAATCTTGTAACTCCCGGGAAATGCGAGGGAGAATCTGTCCCGGTGCACGCATTACAACTGTTTCAGCTACGAGTGGACGCAAGATCAACAATAGTCTTTCAAGCATTGTCCGGCCTCCTATTTCGAGGCTCGCCTTATCCCGCCCCATGCGTGATGACAGTCCGCCGGCCAGCAGAATCGCTCCGTATTGTTTTTTCATCTTAGCAAATAATACTAAATTATTAAAGTAACTCGACAGTCACTAGTTTTACGTATCATTACGAACTATGTGAGGGATCTTATAAAATATCAGTACTTTAGCAGATCTCTCCCTTAAGTCGAGATGATATGCATAAGTTAATGATAGCAGTATCTTAATAATTCATGTCTCACGAGTAAAGTAAATAAGATTTTAGGCGCAATAGAAATTAGACAAAATATTTGTAGCTTCTGAGGCACGGAGTTTTAGAAGAAGTAATCTGTTCGAAATGTTTTTGTGATCTATTTGTAAAAGAAGACTAATTGTCATCGGGATCAGTAATCAAGCTCAAGTCATGAGAAGCTTTCTGTAAGCGTGGTACATGACGAGAAATCTCTTCCAGAGTCATTCTGGAACTCGGGGCGTGAATTGATAAAGTGGCAAAGAAGCGCTTCCGTCTGTCGTAAATTGGTACTGCCACACAGACCATTCCTTCAATAAATTCCTGATTATCTGTTCCAACTTGTTTTTTTCGAATTTTTTCCAAAGCTTTTTCCAAACTTTTCCTGGTTGTCAGTGTATTCTCCGTTTTTTGTTCTAAATTTAAACTGCCAATCAAGCGGTTCAGTTGTTCTTCAGGCATCAGGCTGAGAAAAAGTTTACCACTGGAGGTGCAGTGAAGCGGAACCTTCGTGCCCACTGGAAGCTGCATGCGTAATGGCCAGTGGGTTTCAGCTCGGTCCATATATCTCATTTGACTCCCATCTGGAACAGAAATGTTACAGGTTTCTCCAATATCCTCTGAGAGTAGTTTTAAAACAGCATGTCTTTGTGTACGAAAATGTTCATTACTGAAAACTCCCAAAGCAATTTGTCTCAGACGAAGTCCAGGCAGAAAACGTTTGCCGTCGATTTCACGCTGTAAAAATTGTTCATCTTCAAGTTTAGAACAAAGGCGGTGAATGGTAGCTTTCGGGAGATTTAAATTAACGTTAATCTCAGTGGATGTAACGGGTTGATTAGAGTTTGCCACTTGTTCCAGGATGGCAAGAATACGGTGCATGGCAGAACCTTTATCAAAAAAAATATTTTTCATGTTTTTTTCTTGACCTGTTTGAGATAAAGTGAGAAAAATTATTCGGACAATTACTAAATGGGACTCTTAGTCTCATTCCTGAATTGTATATTAAATTGTTCGGGTTCTCAAATGCAAGATGGAATCGGTATTAAACATGGTTGCTGAAATTATTTGAATGTTGTCCTTTTCGATTACTTATTAAATATATGGTCAAATGAATATCCATAAGGGGGCTGTTTCTGGGGTGTGGGGAAGTAATTTGTTCCAGGAAACATAATTACAGAAGATGTTTTATAAGGAGTTTATGCTAGGGTTGAAAATGATATAAGGGTTCACTGGTTCATTGGAGTAGGATCGATAATTCACGGTAATAAGGAAGCTGTTAAAAAATACTTGAAATATTTTATAATTCTCTATACGCTTGTTGGTACGAAAAATTAACCTGTTTTTTTGGGGCAATCCATTAAAAAGTATGTGGTATATTTTCGATTTTAGTAGGCTGAGGTCTTTCTGAGTTCCAGATCAGCTAGACCCCTTTAATGTCTGCACCTGACCATGGTGGTCAGTTTGCAGTGAAATCTGGTTTAACCAAGTAAAAGGAGAAAGTATTATGCTTTACTTGAAAATAAAAAGAACCATGATGGGTGTAGGCTTTATCGCCGTGTCCATCTTGCTGCTGACAGCAGCAAATACGGTCTGGGCTGGATGTCCGGCATCGACCGTCGCGGATATGAAAGGTGTCAAAGCCGGTAAATATCCGCAGCAGTACGAACTTGCAGAGTTCGAGAAACTGGCGGGCTGCAAAATGACCTTCCAGGGCAATCCGGATATTGCCAGACTCAACGGGAAAATCCGTGGGAACCCCAGTTCAGTTCCTTCCGTTGCAAATCGACTGCCGTCAGAGCCGTTAGTTTACGCACCATATGATTCGATTGGAAAATATGGTGGTACGTTGGACGTGCTGTCGAATGCCACTGAGGCAGGGACTTCAGACTTTCTTTCTGTGCGTCACGTAAACCTCGTACGTTACTCCGATGATCTTCAGACCATTGTACCGAACATTGCCAAGGACTGGAAGTGGAACAGCGATTTCACGCAATTGACCTTCTACCTACGCAAAGGCCACAGATGGTCTGATGGTGCTCCTTTCACCGCCGAGGACGTTAAATTCTGGTACGATCATCTCGGACTTTCTCCCTTGGTTATGGAGAAACCGAAGGATTACTTGCTGGTCGCCGGCAAGCGCATGACGGTCGAGGTGGTCGATCCACAGACAGTGGTCTTCAACCTGCCCGCCCCGAAGCCGGGACTGCTGGCCCACTTTGCGACTTCGTTCGCGCAGGGTTTCCAGCCTAAGCACTTCCTTGCTCCGTTCCATCCGGAACTGAGTGCGAATGCTGACAAGCTGGCGCAAAAAGCCGGATTTGAGAATGGTCTTGCAGTGATCAAGGCCTACTTTGGTAATTCAGACTGGACCGACACTCCGTCGCCTCTACTGAATTCTCCGGACAAGGTAGCAAAGCTTCCTGCCGACGTGATTCCGACACTGGAAAGTCATATGACAATCACTGATACCACAGAAGGTCGGCATCTCGTTGCTAATCCATACTTCCACATCGTTGACACGCAGGGCAACCAGTTGCCTTACATCAGCGAGCAGGATGAGGTGTACATCAATGACAACGAGGTCCGGATCCTGAAGCTCGTCAATGCCGAGGCGGATTACAAGGAACAGTCGCTACAGCTGGCTTCGGCACCCTTGCTGCTGGAGAATCAGGAGAAGGGCGACTATACGATCCACCTGCGGCCGGAGATCACGCTATCGACCTTTGCGTTCAATGTGACCTCGGCAGACCTGGAAAAGCGCAAGGTCTTTGGTGATCTGCGTTTCCGTCAGGCCATGTCGGTCGCGATCAACCGTGCGGAAATCAACGAGGTGGCCTACTTCGGTCAAGGAACCCCCAAGCAGTACATCGGTTTTTCACCGACTCCGAGTTTTGTGGACAAGAAATGGGAAAGCCACATGGCCCAGTTCGATCCGGGCATGGCCAACAGACTACTCGATGAAATCGGCATGAAAGACACCGATGGCGATGGTTCCCGCGAACTTCCCAATGGCAACAAAATTGTTCTGAACCTGCAATTCTCGACTCAAGGTATTGCTGGCCAAGTGGTCGAACTTGTCGCCCAGAACTGGTCAGACGTTGGCATCAAGACGACGGTCAAGGAAGTAACGCCGGACGAATTCCGTTCTGCACAGTCCTCGAACGCTCTTGATGTTACCATCTGGCGCAAGAGCCAGCCGATGGCGATCATGCTCGGCAACAACGAGCTTTGGGTGCCACCGTTTAGCGACTACTTCGGAATCCGCACAGGAATGTTGTGGGCTGAATATGTTGATTCTAACGGCAGCAAGGGCGTGAAGCCTCCAGCTTATGTGATGCAGATGATTGATGACATCAATGCATTCCAGTCTGCCCCTGCAGGCTCAGCGGAGTCGAATAAACTTGGTGCAAGACTTGTCAAGAACATGGTGGGCAACCTGCTTTTCATCGGAATCGCACAGGCACCGGCACCAATTTATCACCGTAATGCGTTGAAGAACTTCACTGAGTTCAAAACGCATTCCTATGAGTACTACCGGACTTATCCGTATCGCGGAACCCAGTGGTATCTCGACGAGTAATAATCTTTTTACTCGATTATTAAATTAATGAAAGGGCTGTGAGGAGTTAATCCTCCAGCCCTTTTTATAGAAACTTTAATTTGAAAAAGTCACATCCAGAGCCATGTGTAATTATATTTTCCATTCATGCCCTTCACAGCCGACTCACCAAATTTTTACAATGTGACCTTGTCAAATTAAAGTCGTTTATTGTACTGACTTCACCGGGTTATTAATTCAACATAATGCTAAAGTTCTTTCAGTTCACTATGATGCGGGCAGTGATGTCGCTGTTCACGCTGCTTGCTGTCTCGCTGATCGTGTTCTCGCTGATGGAACTGGTGCCGGGCAACTGCGCTGAACGTTATATTGCCTTCAAGAACACCCAAGGCCAATCGATCACGATTGAAGACATCCAGGCAGAGGAGCGCCGCCTGGGACTCGACAAACCATTTGTCATCCGTTGGGGAACATGGGTTGGCAAGGTGTTTTTCAAGGGGGAATTTGGCGACAGCTGTATCCTGCGTCTCAATATCAACCAGTTGCTGAGTGACAAATTCTGGATCAGTCTTGGACTTGCGCTCTCGGCATTGATCGTCTCTTACATTATTGCTATACCCGTCGGCATCTATTCGGCTTCAACAAGAAATCCATTCGCCAACAACGCGCTGCGTTTCATCAGCTACCTTGGCCTTGCCCTGCCAAACTTCCTGCTGGCGCTGATCATCATGCTGACCTCGACGGTGCTGTTTGGAGATTCGTTGACTGGACTGTTCTCCAAGGAGTTTCGCGACGCCGCCTGGTCTTACGCCAAATTCATGGATTTTATGTCAAGGGCCTGGCTGCCGATTTTCATTCTCGGCTGGTCAGCCACGGCCTTTGCCATGCAGACGGTGCGTGCGCTGATGCTCGACGAAATAGGCAAACTCTATGTCACCGCCGCCTCGGCACGCGGTATATCCGGGCGCACCCTGTTGTGGCGTTACCCTGCGCGTCACTCGCTGGGTCCGGTGATCAACTCACTCGGTTTCGACCTCAACCGTATCTTCAATGATTTGCCGGTGGTCGCATTGATTCTGACGCTTACCGAGGCAGGCGCTTTGCTGATTGAAGCTCTTGCGCGCTCCAATGATCAGCAGTTGGCAGGAGCGATTATATTTCTTTTGACAGCCAGCATTGTCCTGGTTAATTTTGTTACAGACATTCTGCTGGCCTTGATGGACCCGCGTGTCCGGCAAGGACTGATCGGATAAACCCATGGGAATCTTTACTAAAGCTAAACCGGCTGAAACAAATCAAAAGCTGAAGGAAAGCTATTTCACGGCTTCTCAAGGCCAGTTGATCAGGGCACGGTTCAAGAGCAACCGCACCGCAATGGTTGCTGGCTGGGCCCTGACAGTGATGATCCTGGTTGGACTCTTCGCCCCATTCCTCTCACCATATGCCCCATCCATGGCAGGTCGGGACAAGCAATACGAGAACGGCCCTCCGCAAATTCCAAAATTCTGGGATGAGAACGGTTTTTCTCTCAGGCCTTTCGTCTATGCGACTAAACGCCATCGCTCGATCAAGACAAACTTCCGCTGGGTGATCACGGTTGAGCGTGAAGAGCGTTACTACTTAAAATTCTTCGTAGAAGACTGGCAGTACAGTTACATCAACCTAAGTTGGGATTTGCCAGGAGACATTTTCGATGTTGATTTCAGGGCTTTGACTTTCAAAACACACTTGTTTGGTACAGATAGAGGGGGCATCCACCTGTTCGGCACGGATGGCAGCGGCAAGGATATTTATTCACGCACACTGCACGCGATCTACACATCCCTCGCAGTCGGGTCGCTGGGGGTCTTCATCGCTTTTGTGCTGTCACTGGTGATTGGCGGGGTAGCTGGTTATTTCGGTGGTTGGATTGATCAGGTACTGCAAATGATTACAGATGCAGTCCGGACAATCCCGCCGATTCCGTTATTCATGGCACTAGCAGCATTCATGCCGGACGAATGGAGTGCTGAAACACGCTTCTTCTTCATTGCTTCGATTCTCGGACTGATAGGCTGGCCCACACTTGCGAGGCGCATCCGGACACATTTATTGAGTGAACGCAGTCAGGAATATGTGCTGGCGGCTCAACTTTGCGGAGCTTCATCGGGACACATCATCCGGAAACATTTGTTGCCCAGTTTCACCAGTTATATCATTGTTGATTTGATGATTACTTTTCCATACATGGTGCGTTCGGAAACTGCCCTTAGTTTCATCGGTCTTGGCCTGGTTGATCCGGTCAATTCACTAGGGGCACTGATGCAGAACGTTTCCAAAGCAGACGTCCTGCTGAATTACCAGTGGTACTTTATTCCAGTTATTTTCTTTATCGCCTTTGTTTTGGCTTTCGTCTTTGTTGGTGACGGCTTGCGTGACGCATCTGATCCTTATTCCCATGTCAAGAAATGAGCCTGCTGACTGTCGAAAATCTAACTCTGCAATTTGATACGGACGAAGGCCGAATTACCGCAGTGGAAAATGTTTCATTTGCCATCAATGCCGGTGAGGTTTTAGGTTTGGTCGGTGAATCTGGTTCCGGAAAATCTGTCACTGCAAAATCTTTGATGCAACTCAATCCGGAAAATTCCGTTTACAGCCCGGAAAGCAATATTCAGTTGGAGTTGGAAAGCGGAACTGTCGATGTGCTTTCTTTGAAAAAATCTCAAGAAATGGTGGTCGTGCGCGGCGGAGCCATTTCAATGATTTTTCAGGAGCCGATGGCCAGTTTTGCGCCTGCTATCACCATCGGCGGCCAGATGGTTGAGCAATTGTTGATACACACTTCAATGTCGAAGAAGGAAGCAGCGGCATTGTCGGTGGAAATGCTTGAGCGGGTTGGAATCAATGAAGCAGCAAAACGCTTTAATCAGTACGCTTTCGAACTTTCAGGTGGAATGAGGCAGCGGGCGATGATCGCCATGGCTCTCTCGACTAAGCCCAAATTACTGATTGCAGATGAACCGACCACTGCGCTTGATGTGACAATTCAGGCACAGGTGCTGGACCTGATGAAAGATCTGGTGGGAGAATTTGGGATGGCAATCCTTTTCATCACTCACGACCTTGGCGTTATCGCCCAAGTTGCTGATCGAGTTGCAGTAATGTACCTTGGCGGAATAGTCGAAAGCGGTCCGGTAGCTGAGGTGCTGCGCTCTCCGTCTCATCCTTATACAAAGGGACTAATCAACGCTCTGCCCAAGCTTGATGCCATTGATGAACCATTGACTCCAATTCCGGGTGATATTCCAAGTCCTCTGGAGCGGCCACCTGGATGCGTGTTCCACACCCGATGCCCTGAAGTAATAGCCGATCGCTGTAATGCCACAGTTCCAACACGAACTGAAGTATCTAAAGGGCATGACGCATCGTGTTTTGCTCTTGAAGCAAAAGGAAAGGCTGCATGATGGATAAGCCGCTTATTCAGGTTGAAAACCTTAACGTAGAATTCGCCCTCGGCCGCACCTGGTTAGGAAAACCTCCAATGCTGCGTGCAGTCAACGACGTTTCACTCGACATCATGCCCGGTCAGTTCTTCGGACTTGTTGGAGAATCCGGTTCAGGGAAAACCACACTTGGACGTGCCATTTTGCGGGCAGTGCCGATCAGTTCAGGGAAGATAACTTTTGACGATGCCGAAGTTTGTTACGATGTAGGCAGTTTGCTGAAAAAGGATCTCAAAAACTACCGCAAGCTTGCTCAGTTGATCTTTCAGGATCCTTATGCCGCATTAAGCCCGCGTATGACCGTCCGCGACATTATAGCTGAACCGCTAGAAGTTATGGGTCTTACTCAAACCCGTGAGGAAACAGACGAACGTGTACGTGACATTGCGGCAAAATGCAGGCTCAACCTTGAACACCTGCGGCGCTTTCCTCATGCCTTCTCCGGAGGTCAGCGTCAGCGAATTTCCATCGCCAGATCTCTAGTCTGCAATCCGGACTTTGTGGTAGCAGACGAAAGCGTAGCCGCACTCGACGTTTCTATACAGGCGGACATTCTGAATCTGCTTCAGTCCCTGCAGGACGAGATGGGATTAACGTTCCTGTTCATTAGCCATGATCTTAGTGTGGTGGCTCACATCTGTGATCATGTTGCGGTTATGTACCTTGGAACTCTGGTAGAATCTGCTCCCACACGTAAACTGTTTGCCAATCCCAGTCACCCTTATACGAAAGCTTTGCTCTCGGCGATACCGTCCCTTGATCCAAATGAACGGACAAAAGCTCAAAAACTGGAAGGAGAAATACCCAGCCCGGTAAACCCTCCACCTGGTTGTAAATTTCACACACGCTGTCCTGTAGCCGAAGCCCGCTGTCGCACCGAGGTCCCCGAGTGGAGAGAACTCAGCGATGGGCACTCCGTGGCTTGCCATTTTGCAGAAAAAGTTTAATTTCTGTCATGGGAAACACACAGCTCACTTAAACGATAAAAACAAATCAGGTCTAAATGGGCAACCATGCTTTGCTTGCTGATGTGGATGTCGCTGTAATACTGATTTTTGTTGCTGGGTTGGGAACTGCATGGATGGTCAGAGGATACAATGTTCAGCAGTGTAAAATTGAGGCATTTGCTGAAAAACGAAAAATGCAGGAAGAACTTAGCAAAAAACGGTTGGCAGAAATGCAGAAAAAGCTTGAAGCTCAAAAGGCTGCTTCTGCTATTAGTAGTACTACTAGGGCAAAAAAAGCTGCTCCCGGTACAGATCATTATGGAAGCATCTTTGCTCCAACCAATCTGGAAGCACAATTGATGATTCGTGAACTTGGAGATCTGAATCTTTACGGTGGAGATTTGGTTGAAGTAGCGCCGCCTTTTGATCCAACCGGAAACACTGCTTTGACGGGTGCTACGCTGATGTTTGAAATCCTCTGCGTGGTCGCACAATCACTTTCACGCAGATAATTGTTTGCGTGCAATGGTGAAAGTTATTTGGCCAATGGAGGCTCGCGGTTTGTCATGCTGTTGCATGAAGGCTTCAAGTTTTCCGGAATCACCCAAGGTTTTTATATATTGAAGCACTCCTGGCAGATCCTCATCTGAAACCAAACTCCAGATCGAATCACCGCTCCGCCAATCCGGATCGAGAGGGCCTTCAGCATTAAAAAGCGCCTCACCCTGCATTACTACTTCCAGAGGCACTTTGTGGTGAGTGTTGGTAAAACCGCTCCGTTGCAGTAACTCGGACAACATATCAAGATCTACATGTTTTTCTTTTACGGCTCGTAAAGCTTTCGGAATGAAACGATAAAACCAGAATCCATGTTCCAGTTGTTGATGACTGCAACTGTTGATAATCAAGCTCCCGCCTGGTTTTAAGACTCTTGAAAACTCTTGAAAAACCTTGTAATGTTTCGGCCAACCGGAAGATTCATCGTCTGGAAGATGGTGCAGAACCTGATTAGTCATCACAGCATCCACGCTTTCATCCGGAAGCGGCAGTGCGTCTATGGTAGATTGATGAAAATTGATACGTCCGGATTTTTCTTCAGAAAGCATTTTCTCTTGTGCCTTGGCCAGCATTTTGGAATTCAGGTCAACTGCTTCTACACGCTGGACATGATTAACCATTGCCGCCGCAAATAAACCTGTACCGCATCCTGCATCAACAAGTATTTGTTTTTCCAGAGGAAGTTTACTTTCTGCCAATGCGCTGCGAATGATTTTAACCCCGCCTGCAGAACGGGTTTTATCGTAAACCTGGCTCGTCTGATGGTAATTTTCGTAAGTACTCATGCTTTAAGTGTATGGTTAAAGTTGGGGCGCAAAACAGTATTTAATTTCAAGATGTACAGGTTATGAAAACGAACTAGATTATATTTTGACATTCTAGCAGTTCATTATGTTTGGGCAAGTAAAATAATTGAGCTGATCGCACAGGCCATTGCACCCATTTTTTTGCAGCACGGTAAACGCTAATACTTAATGTCTGCATTTTTTTTTGATTAAAAAAACAGAATGTGTTAGTTTCTATTAGTGAAGCACGAAAAACGAATTGATTGTTTATCAATATTTTTACATAGTGGATTTTTTACTTATCATTTAGTTTTGAAAAATTTATGGGTTCTTTTAGTTTAAACAACAAAAATCTATAGTGGCCGAAATACAACTTAAAGGAATCTCAAAGTCATTTGATGACAATAAAGTTATCAAGTCTCTGGACCTATCGATTGCCAACGGTGAATTCATTACCGTTCTAGGGCCGTCGGGATGCGGGAAATCTACACTTTTAAGAATCATAGCGGGTCTTGAGTCTCAGTCATCGGGTGATGTAATCATTGATGGACGTGAAGTCAATAATGTAAGAGCCAGTGAACGTGATTTGGCTATGGTCTTTCAAAGCTATGCACTCTATCCTCATTTGTCTGTTCAGCAAAATTTGATGGTGCCTCTTAAACTTCGGCGACTGTCAAGATTGGAACGTTTTCCATTGTTAAACTGGTTTTTACCCAAACGAAGTTCCAAGATGATTGAATTGAATGAGAAAGTTCTTCAAGCTGCTGAAACCCTGCAAATAACACATCTTATGGAGCGTAAACCAGGACAACTTTCCGGAGGCCAGCAGCAAAGGGTAGCTGTTGGTAGGGCAATGGTTAGAGAACCAGTTGCTTTCCTGATGGATGAACCATTATCCAATCTTGATGCTGCACTGAGAGTTCATATGCGTGCAGAAATTTCTGAGCTGCACCGCAAACTAAAGACAACATTTGTCTACGTTACTCATGATCAAGCCGAAGCTCTGACCATGTCAGATCGAATGGCTGTCATGATGGATGGTGAGATCCTCCAACATGACACACCATCTGAAATTTACAATAACCCTGTTAACCTCCAGGTTGCAGAATTTATTGGTAGTCCAAAAATCAATGTTCTCCCGGCAGAAAGTGACAGCAAGGGAGGAATCACTTGTATGGGGCTTCCAATATCTCTTTCTATGAAAACTCCAAAACAAGGAAGCATTATGCTCGGTTTTAGGCCTGAACATACTGAGTTGCTTTCATCAAACAGTAATAATTGTTTTGAGGGAAAAATTACCTACAAAGAAAATCTTGGTTCCGATATTTATCTTCATGTAAATCTGAAAGAAGATCAGCATAAAATGATTGTTAGGAGTGAACCGGACAAAGCACTTGATGCAAAAATTGGTGATATGGTTAAGATTGGATGGATGGTAGATAAGGTCATGGCATTTGAGAGAAATGGACAAAGTCTTCCTACTAAAAGTAAATCATAGAAATTAAGATTTAAATTATGGGCCACACACGTTCTCATTTCTGGTTTGTTAGTCCTGCCGTTATACTTATGTTTGTAATCTTAATTTTGCCTATTTTTGTAGCGGCGACGTTTTCATTTACTGATTATAATCTTGGCAGCACGGACTTTAAATGGATTGGCTGGAAAAATTATGAGTCACTGGGTAAATTTTCAAGTTATAGCAAAATGTTTACGGCCTCTTTGACCTATGTAGTCATCGTAGTACCTGTTTCAGTCCTTCTTGGGTTAGGCTCGGCAATGCTTATCTCATCATTGCGTTTTGGAGGAGAATTATATAAAGCAATTTTCTTCTTACCTGTCATGGCGACTCTTTTAGCAATGGCATATGCTTGGGAATTCGCCCTTGATCCTGTTATGGGAGTTATAAACAAAGTTCTTGATGATGGATGTAGTGTTGGGTGGTTTTATAAATTTTTTACTGGATCATGGTTGGGATTCAATCCAACAGAAAGTTGGTATGGAGGAATTTGTAGCGATAGAATGCCTAATTGGCTGGGGAACAAAAAATATGCACTTGGAAGCATTTCATTTATAGGAATTTGGCAGGCATTCGGTTTCAACATGGTACTTTATTTGGCAGGATTAACTTCAATTCCACGGGATTTATACGCGGCAGCGGAGATAGATGGTGCAAATTCCACATGGGAGAAATTTAAACTTGTAACCTGGCCGATGTTAGGTCCAACTCATGTGTTCGTGGTAACAATAACTTCAATTCGTTCATTTCAAGTTTTTGATACAGTTGAAGCACTCACTCGAGGCGGGCCAAGCAAATCAACGTACATGATGGTTTACGCCATGTATGAAAAAGGCGTGAAACAAAATTTAATTGGCATGGGATCCACCTTGACCATTGTTTTTCTTGGTTTTGTTCTAGTACTTACCATGACCCAAGTCTATTTCATTAACAGAAAGGTACATTATTCATGAAACAACTAACTAAGTTGGGTTCAGAGGCTGGGAAACATATTGTTTTAATAGTAGGTGCCTTAGTTGTAATCTTACCTTTCTATTTGATGATATCATTTTCATTCAAATCACCTTCAGAAATACAAAGTATTTCAGGTGGTTTTTTTGGTGCTCAGGAAATGATGACTGATCACAGATGTTTAAAGGCAGGGCGGTCTAAAGTAGAATGTACCATGCTTCCAATTGTGTATAATTACAGGGCAGCTTTTGAAGAAGCGCCTTTGTTGCGCTATCTTTTGAACGGTGTTATAGTAACTTTATCTATTTTTGCAATTCAGGTTCTAATTGCTCTTCCCTGTGCATATGCTTTGGCAAAATTGAAGTTTTGGGGTAGAGATGTTGTCTTTGGATTGGTAATTTTTTGTCTTCTAATTCCTGTCCATGCCATAGCTCTTCCTTTATATCTGATGCTGGCTAAGTTTGGTTTAACAAATACTTTTGCAGCTCTTGTGATTCCCTGGACAATATCAGTTTTCGGGATTTTTTTAATGCGTCAGTTTTTTAAGACCGTACCTGATGACTTAATCAATGCTGCCAGAATGGATGGTATGAGTGAGTTCTCAATAGTTTGGAAAGTTATGCTTCCATCTGCAATACCAGCCTTGCTTGCTTTTGCAATTTTCTCAGTTGTAGCTCATTGGAACGATTATTATTGGCCACGTATTGTTATCACTGGTGACCGTGACCTGATGACACCTCCGTTAGGACTTAGAATGTTTAAGTCAGATATGGATGGTAATGAATACGGTCCCATGATGGCTGCTGCAACTGTGATTGTTGCTCCATTAGTCGTAGCCTTTTTATTAGCTCAACGTAGATTTATAGAAGGGATAACACTAACGGGCATGAAATGACGGTGAGTTCAATCTAAGAGATAGGTTTCTCTTAGATCTTTTCACCGTTTTGGGAAGACAGAACCAGCGGGGTCCCATTCTGTCGACCTTTTTTAACGGGACCTCTTGAGAAGGAGTTGCTTTATGCAAGTCAAAATAGCACTGGCTGTAATCTTTGCGGCCTCAGTTGCGCTATCATCATCAGTTGCTTATGCAGTGACTATTGAGGTTGCGTATCCATATTCTTCATTGTTCGATGTGACTATTAAGGATACAATCGTACCAATGTTCGAAAAAGCTCACCCTGGTATCAAGGTTAAGCTGCGCGCCACCTATGATAACTATGAAGATGCGGCCAATACGATTCTGCGTGAATCAGTAGCAGGTAAACTGCCTGACGTAACTTTTCAGGGGCTTAATCGTCAGTCTATGTTTGTAGAAAAGGGGATTGCAAAGTCCTTTGAACCCTTCATAGCAAAAGAGGCGAATTTTGCCAAGGAAGGTTATCATAAAGCCATGTTGGATCTTGGGACATTTAATGGCCAAGTATATGGATTACCCTTTTCAGTTTCACTCCCTGTTGGTAACTACAACATGGATGCATTGAACAAGGCGGGGATAAAAGATTTTCCTACCACTTGGGATGAAGTCATTGTTGCTTGTGATAAGCTAAGGGCAGTCGGATACGATAACCCACTTTTCTGGGGTTGGAATATAACAGGCAACTGGTTTTTTCAGGCTTTGATGTGGAGCCAGGGAGAGCCTATTCTTAAAAATGGTAAGGTAAACTTTGATGGACCTGCAGGCTTAAATGCCCTGAAAACCATGAAGAAATTATTCAGAGGCTGTAGAATGCAGAACCTTGCAGCGGGTGATGCAGGAAAGCCTTTTAATGCAGCCAAAGTGGCAATGTTCTTCTGGTCAACTTCAGCAGTTGGAGCCATTGAAAGGGCAAAAGGTGATTTTGTTTATAAAACATCTGAATTTCCCGGAATGGGAAGACCTCCAATGGGATTACCCGCAGGTGGGAACTCAGTTATGTTGGTTTCCACTGGTAGTAATGCAGAAATTGATGCGGCATGGAAGTTCGTCAAGTTCTGTACATCAGGTGAAGGTGCTGCTGTTGTTGCGAGAACCACCGGCTATATGCCTCCAAATAAAGCTGCCAATGAGATGTTGGGAGACTTTTACAAGGATAATCCCAACAAGCACACTGCTGTACGCCAGGCAGGTCTTCTCCGAGAGTGGATTGCTTATCCTGGGGACAACAGCCTCGCAATTACTCAAGTCCTCTATGATGGTCTAGAGTCGATTGTGACAGGTGATTCAGACGATATGGAAGCACTACAACAGGAGTTGTCTGAGGAAGTTGCCTCAATGCTTCCATAGATGGTGGCTTTCAACAATAATTGATCAACCAAAATAAACGGCCGGAGTCATTTCTCCGGCCGATTTGCTAAAATTCTTAAAATGATTAACAAAGAATTTTAGGGTGGTTGGTTGTGGCCTTAGAATGTGGTTTGAAAGAATTTCAATATATTGGATAATTATCAGTAAACCCTTACAGTCTTACTTTCACAGCGAGTAATGTACAAAAATATTTGCATAAAAAATCCTTGCGGTACAAGTGTATTGTTTAAAAATGTTGTAAACGCGCGATATCGCCATGAAGGTGTACTGTACTGTAAAATGGATTCAAGATGACAACTAACGCTGAAATAGATCTGCGTAGAAATGCAAGCGTTGCTCGTGCTCTAGCTTACTCTTCAACATTTGTTGCTGACAGAGCCATAGGAGCAGAAGTTTGGGATGTGGAAGGCAATCGCTTTATCGATTTTGCTGGAGGTATTGGATGTCAAAATGTAGGTCATGGGCATCCCAAAGTGGTTTCTGCAATAGAAAAACAAGCGCAAGCCTTTACCCATACCTGTTTCCAGATAAGCCCCTATGAAAATTATATTCTGCTTGCGGAAAGACTGAATGCTTTGGCACCCGGTGACTTCCAAAAGAAATCGTTGTTTTTTTCCGCGGGTGGGGAGGCTGTCGAAAATGCTGTTAAAATTGCCCGGTATTTCACTCAACGTCCCGGGTTGATTACTTTTACCAATGGCTATCATGGTCGTTCCTACATGGGGATGGGTTTAAGTGCACGGATGAATCCCTTTAAGATTGGATTTCGGCCTTTCCCAACAGAAATTTATCGAATTCCATTTCCGGACAAGTATCACAAGATAACGCTTGATGACACCAAGCGTGCATTTGGAACATTGTTTGGAAGTGATATTGAACCTACGCAAATCGCCGCCGCTATCTTTGAGCCAGTTCAAGGAGAAGGAGGCTACAACGTTGCAGAGCCAGCGTTCTTAGAATATCTGCGCGAACTTTGTGATGAACATGAAATCGTCATGGTTGCCGACGAGATTCAGTCAGCGTTTGGTCGCACCGGGAAGATGTTTGCCATGGAACACTTTGATATTGCGCCTGATCTAACATGTGTTGGAAAAAGCATGGGTGGCGGACTTCCATTGTCAGGTATTGTTGGACGCTCAAGTATCATAGATAGTGTCCCGCCAGGTGGTCTTGGTGGCACATTCGGTGGTAACCCTGTTGCGTGTGCTGCTGCGCTAGCTGTTCTTGATGTTATTGATGAAGAGAGTCTGCTCAAAAAGGGACTCAGGTTGGGTACTCAAATTGACACTCACTTCAGAGAAATGGCTGAAAAGAACACTTGGGATTGTATTGGGGATATACGAGGGCTGGGTTGCATGAATGCAATCGAAATAGTTAGTGACCTCGAGTCTCGCGAACCTGCCGGAGAACTGACAGCTGAGATAGTAAAGATAGCACTTTCGAAAGGCTTAATCTTGGTGACGGCAGGGTCGGCGAGGAATGTCATACGCATACTTGTTCCATTGATCGTATCAACAGAAATTATTGACGAAGGCATGAGTATTCTTGAGACATCAATTAGCGAAGCGGTGTCACAGGCATAGTTTTAGAACTCAATAGAATGAACCAAAATAAAAAAA
>Ga0208063_1000070_pt1 | contig 31096 bp, 32 predicted proteins | sample DeeseametaMP0203_FD_184219 | JGI IMG/M metagenome (GOLD analysis project Ga0208063, IMG submission 184219) | Marine microbial communities from the Deep Atlantic Ocean - MP0203 (SPAdes) | ecosystem: Environmental > Aquatic > Marine > Oceanic | place: South of Cape Verde, Atlantic Ocean... | reverse complement strand
CGACGATCATTTAGAGGTGTTGGATTTAGGTTATGAACGCTTGATGGGTCGTCACGCCTGGGGCATCACACCCAAAAATATAGGGCAGGCCATGGCGCTTCATGCGTTGCTAGACCCACACATTGATATGGTTATTCTCACAGGCCCTGCCGGTAGCGGTAAAACAGGTATTACCGCAAGCTTTTTTTCAATATTTGTGCAGACCCACATGAGAGCCTTGTATTTACTGGGAATACTATGGTCGTACTTCACCCTCAACCGAATCATTTTCTCTTTGACAGCTACGAGATGACAACAGAGATCATTCACTAAAAACAGATTATGGATTTCACCTGCATGAGGCACAAAGAATAACTATAAGCCGAGGTAAATCTTAAATGACTACTTATAAAAGCAATTCTCAAAGAGGAATTAAAATGAAAAATCCAAACGAGAATAAGAATCCAAGAATACTAGACACATCTGCATTGGTTCATGATCCCAAGAGCCTACTTTCCTATAAAGATGATGTTTACATTTGTCTGACAGTGCTAGAAGAGTTAGATAACTTAAAAGAGCGTAGGGAGAAGAGCGTTAGTGCTGACGCTAGAGTCGTTATCAGAATGCTTGAAGACATCATTAACGGCCACAGCGCGGAGCAAATGGAGAAAGGCATTCCACTGCCTTCTAACGAATCTGCTAAACGAGGTAAGCTCTTCATTGGTATTGACACCAATTTAGATGTTCAAAGCGAATTAAAGCAGGGAATTGGTAGCGACGCCGATAACCGTATTATCAACTACGCGCTGCACATGCAGAAGGTGCTAGGTCAGGAGGTCACATTAGTATCACGTGACATCAATATGCGACTTAAAGCCAGAACCATTGGTGTAGATGCAGAGGATGTACTCGTAGATCATCAAATATCTGATATCGATTTGCTGTACACCGGAGTACAAGCTTTCGAAGGCGATTTGTTCGATCGTGTCAAGTCAGATGATGGGTTTAAGCTTTCCGGTGAGGTCTATCAACTTGATAGAAACCTCTTCAATGAAGAAGTCCAATACAACATGTATTGGTATGATGATGCAGGCCACATTGGTTTTGTTACAGAAGTAACAGACGAACATGTCTTCACGAAGTTGCTGCCAAGAAAGCACAACAAGATCTGGGGAATAAGTCCCAAGAATTCAAGACAAGCCATTGCTTTAAGTCAATTAACCGACCCTCATTTTGATTTAAATATCATCCTTGGCCCTGCTGGTTCCGGAAAGACATTTTTGGCGGTAGCGGCTGCGTTGCACCAAGTTCTGGAGTTAAAGCAGTATAAAAAAATCGTTGTTGTGAGGTCTCGTGACTTTATGGATGAAGACCCCGGCTTCCTTCCGGGAGATCTAAAAGAGAAGTCCATGCCTTTACTTGCAGGCATTACAGACGCCCTGATTTCAATGCATGCCGATGATGATCATGATGCAAATATCCATGCGACCGTGGAGCATATTATCGAGAGAGCTAACATCGAATTCACTTCGATGGCATATTTCCGAGGCCGTTCTATCGACGATGCCGTTTTAATAATTGACGAAGCTCAGAATATGACTCGCGCACAGATGAAAGGGATGCTCAGCCGAGGAGGGAAAAACTGCCGCACAATCTTACTTGGCAACTTAGCTCAGATTGACGACAAGTTTGTAACTCCTGCGTCTAGTGGGGCTACGGCGGCAGTTAACGTATATCGTAATTATGATAAGGGTAGTGTGTTGATATTTGACGAAGTAGAACGAAGCTCTCTAGCTCAGTTTACAGAGCAGAATTTGTAAACAAGAAGTAGGTATGGGTACTCAAGGTGTTGTAATTGAACTTTGAGTACCGATATTGTCGATATTCAAAACAATTACATCCTTGTTCTTAGACCCCAATATTAAATGTTAAGCCTTCACCAAAATTAAACACTAGAGCCTTTTCCACAGCGTCTAAACTCAGCCGTCCGCATTCATTTTGCTCTACTGAGCACTCTTAACGCTTCCATAGGCTCTGCGTAGAAAATATACCTTTGAAGGGTTATATTTTGCCATTATCAGCAAAAAATTCGAAGTATCAGATGACATATGCTCTTGTAGATAACGCTACGTTGACAGCGGTTCAAAGAATCCAAGGCGATATTGCCGTAAAGAATACCGATACCATTGACGGCGACTTAGTTGCCTTTGAGAATCTAGTTCACGGAATACTGTTTTATGATGAACTAATTTGCCTCGACAACTACAAAAAAGAGCATCAAGAGGAGAGAAAGAAAACCTTTGAATTTATAAGGTTTCTCGATCCCATCGAATACAAGCTGGAACAAATTGACAATGCTGCTCGACAGGAATCTGATCGTATAAAGCCAGAAATACGCGGAGGGAAGTTCGCAGATGAGGATTTTAAGTCGTTTCTAGAGTTAGTCAAAATGAACGCCATCTGCGTTTGGGAGCAAAGATCGAGTGTTTACTACCTGACAATGAGGATGCTAGGAGAAAAGTACTCAGATGAATGGGCTAAATATGGACAACTTAGCGCAGCAATTTTTAGTGAATTATCTGATGTGGGCACAACCAAAGGGAGGTGGTCAAAGGATGTAAGCCTAATTAGCTCCAGTGGTGAAGTCTTATCAAGCGAGATGTTCAAAGACACTGCTAACGACTATGGAGGAACAACTAGGTCCCTCGATATGTTTGTCGCCTCATTAAATTGGCTGGCCTACAAATCCATTTACTATAGCTTGGCTGCAAAGGCATTAAATGCGGATTCTTTTTTGCACCCCATAAGGCATGCATTTCAAATTCATTGGATGAATAAGACTGGCGCTTTCGGTCACGGTTTTACAAAAAACTTGGTGGACAAAATGGCCTTCGATGTATCCAAAACCGTATCTGAGATTAAAAATTATGGAGGGATAGCTACGTCAACCATGCGCGTTCCAATTTTTACTGCATGGCTAGTTTCGGAAACGGGTTCTCCAACAAATATTATTGAAGCGGCTAAAGAGCTTAAGAATCAGAATAGTTTTATGGAAATTCGTGGCATTCTGCGAGAAATACGAACTGAGTTTGATCAAAATAATCTAAAAGAGTCGAATAGGAAAGTAACCAAGTGGAATGATGAACTGGAAAAGGCACTTGGAGACCTAAACAGGTTGTATGGGGTAAGAACCAATCAGGGTATTGCATCAAGTTTGATCTTCAATGTCTTCAATTCATTATCTGTAGTTTCGCCAACACCTAAAGTACCTGTTTTTAATAATTTTAGCATTCCGCGCCCTGAATTCATGAAAACCAGTCTGAATAAGAGTTTCACACATGTTTTTAAAAATATCGCAAATGAACTTACAACAACGGAACGGTTGGGTGGCTTCAAAGATCAGTTAATATCTGCTGTGAAATTAGATGAATACAGTAACTCTGGTAACGTTAAGGTCGAGGAACCCAAATACCAAAGGTATCCGTCTGGCTGGAAGAGACCGATGTAACAAGTTTTAGTGATTAGGTTTTGTTTGTAGATTGGTCGTTTGTATTTCTTTATTTTTTATCAAATAAAAACAATTGCTTAAAGTCGGGTTGGTGAGATGGATTAGTCACAACTCAACCTAACATTTCTAAAAATAGAGCGCGACTAAGCTTGACAGCCTTTATGCGATGCAGACATTGACGCCTTGATAGTTAAGTGGCAACAATGGGTGTAAAGATTAGATTTCATACTCTTTCCCATGAAAATACAGAATATAGTTTTTCAGGGGGAACGGGTGTTACTACAAACTCTCAGTAATTAGCTGTTAAATGCCTGCAAGGAGATACCGATGAACCTCAACGATACCCTCGGAAAATTAGCTAATTGGGCGCAGACATTCCCAGAATCGAGAACTGATGAAATGGTTCAGTTGGTTCGGTTAGGTATCGATAAAGGCTGGTATCTCAACGAGGTTTTTCTTTTTGCCATTTACCGAGATCTTCAAGAGGGTGAAGACTTAAATTGCTTTTTACAAGAGCTGGTATTAAGTGAATGGGATGAGTATTGGACGATAATATTTAGGTTGTCCCCTGACCGAGAAAGCCTTTTAAAAGAGGCAAAGATGGCGTTTGAAAATCAGACGTATGGTGCTGCTATTCACATGTATTTCAGTCAAGCCGATGGAATTTTCTATGACAAATTTGGTAAAAATTTATTTACCTCTCGAGGTGATGAGGCAAAAAATAAGTTTGGCGAGCATTTGATTGATTTCATCGCCAGAGATTCTTGGGAATCATTAATTGAGCAGTTTAAAGATGGTTCAGTTTTTCGAAGGATGTATAACGAAGTCTACAAGGCAGGTTTTTTCGTGACTCATACTGACCTCGTAAAGAAGACAGACCAGATACCAAATGAACGGGATCTTGTGATTCCCAATCGACATGGTGTATTGCATGGTATCCATAAAAATTACGGGACCAAGCTAAATGCTCTGAAGTGTTTAAGTCTTCTACTTTTTGTTGTGTATGCAATATACGGCGATCAAACTTATGACGGCATTTAACAAACGTATGTTGGCGGACTGGTTTTCCTCCGCGCTCCAAACCAGCCGCAAGTAAGAGCGTTGTAGTGATTGTTGAATATGGGTATAGATTTGAAGTATTTTGATTTACCAGAATTGAATAGTGAAGTGCTCAAAAAATTGGGTGTCAAAGAGCTAAGAAGAATTCCGGTTCAACCAGACCCAGATGCTAAGTCTCTAAATTGTTTAAATAATGTCATTTCGTATATTGAAAAACATGGGGGGGAAGTGCAGTTCGGCTGGATCTTCTCTTGCTTAGGTAATATTTCTATAAAAATGACAGCTCACGCTGTTGTTAAAATGTCTGATAATTCACTAATCTGCGTAACACCAAATGAATATCGCACTGGATTATTAAAGTTTGCTCCTGATAGCTCTGTTGAAAATCTCATCAAGAACAACTTTTTACCAACTAAATTTGTTCCGTTGATCGACGACCGATCATTATCGAAGTATATCGATATAGAAGTCGAACAAGATCAACTGCGCTTGGATAGTCATGGTATCGTTACTCAATCTGACTTAAATCAGTTCCGTATGAGAGCTTCATTACTTTATCCTGCTATTTTATCTCTAGCCAAAAAGCATACAGGCAGAAATGATCTGTGTTATTGTGGTTCAGGGCGAAAGAACAAAAAGTGTTGTGGTTAAATCGCTATAACAAGCGTAATCGGATTACGCAAAGTCAGTACAATATTTGCTGATCAAAAATATACGCTTACTTTGTTTCACCGTTTAGCTTAAGCCTTGATTGTCGGCTCCTTGTCTGTGGTTGACTGTTAGCTGTTGTCGCAAACTGAACATAACCGTGGCAGCTCAGATATGAGCTAATACAGATGAGCAGTTCAGGTTGAAAACCTAAAAAAATGGTTCTTCATCTTTTTTTACATCAAGAAGCCTATAGTCATTTCTCATGACCAAACACTCATAAACATTTCGGTGCAACCGCTGAAAAGCCATGTCGCTTTTTGCTTTGGCAATGAGTCCGATTACTATGGGATGAGGCTGTTCAGAGTCGGAATCAGTAAAATAGGTCTCCTTCTCAAAATACACGTTTTCCTCGTCTGGAGTAAAACGTTGAATTGTTAAAATAGAGCACGCCTCTTCTTTTATAACAGAATCTTCGTTACTCAATTCTTCTGGAACTTTAATCTCAGTATCATGAAAAACAATCAAGTAGCGTTTCTCGAATCGAGGCAGACCCACGTCAAAGCTAAACTCAATTGAGTTCCGGTAGGCATCCTTTATCTTGTTTAAAACAAATTTGGGCGTCTTCCGAGCCATAATTTTTATTTTAAACGGTTCCATTTCTTCTGAGATTATTTTCCATACGGTATTAATTGATCTTCGTACATGAGTATATGCTTTGAAGTAATTTTGTTCATATGTAGCTATATCACTTTCGCTCATGCAAGATTCCCTTTGTAAATATAACAATCAAAACCACAGCATAATGTTAACCCACAGTAGTAATCCGCTACAGCGAAACTTGATTGAACCGATCGATTCGTTTGTTTCAAAGGCGGCGTACATTTCCCTTTCGTGTGCGGGAGAAATGCATCTGAACCCACTTCGATTTACAAAATTGCTCTGTTGAGATTAAAATCTTAAATTACTCAGGGGGTTGCTGACAGCGCCAACCGCTTAATTTTATATAAGGATGCATTCAGTGGCAGACAAGGGAAATCGCAGTTGGCAGAAGCTCAAGGGTTGGTCAAAAAAGAGAAGCAGCAAGGGTATTACAAATAAAAATCTCACTCTAGCGTTCAAAATACTTGGTTTTTTGACGGGGCTTTTGGGGCTATACGCTTTACTTATCTTGACCTTTCTCGTAACCCCTGAAAGCTTCAACGGAGCCTTTTGGTCTAATTTCAAAGATGTACTTTTGAGTAAGCAATTCTTAATCACATTAAGCGTGATTATTGTGTTTTCTGCTGTAGCAGCATTACTTGAGTATCTTAAGTTCATTGAAGGTCCGTATGTAAGTTGGATGTACCTTTGTTCCAGACCTTTGTCATTGCCGACCTTTACGCTTATCACGTTGGTTGTGGGGATCTGGGCTAGTGTGAATAGTGCCGCTCTTTTGGAGTGGATTCAGGGAGAAGAGCGCCAATCCGTCAATGTAACTAACTTGGAACGCTTAGTCGAAACCAGTAAAGATTACGAAGGCTTGGTTGAGTCAATAAATGCGCTAGCGCCTGCCGATGCTCCTCAAATGCCAAAGGGCACAAATTTCTTTGTTTGGGCTTTGTTTTTGAGTTTCGCTGGAATGTATGTGAATCAGGTGAATGCGATGCAAAAAGAGAAGTTGAAAGAGGCACGTGAGAGTGAACGCAACAAAACACTTTCGACACTTATAGAACTTGCACCTGCGTCTGATTTTCATGAATTGTTGGGCAACTACGTTGATATTATCGAGGACTTTAGTTTCGATCTGTTCTCTCAACAAAGTATTGAGGTCTTAGAGGCGAGAACAGAATTTGACGAAGGAGCATTAGAAGCCGATAAACTTAAGGAAATAATAGGCAAGACCATTTCTGCACAGCAAAACTACATCAGAGCAGCGCTGTACGCGATGGGAAGGTTAGCCGCGTCATTCGACCAAGCCAGTATTTCACCAAATTCTGATGTCAGGTATCGTGTTAATCTGATGATGAAATTTGAGATCGATGCTTTAGATAGTTTGTCTGAAACCCATCGCTATTTCCCATCAATAAAGGTCGAACCTGACTTTTTATTAGAGATGAATAACGATTACGCTGTTGTACTCAAAGATGACAGACCTCATTTGTTGAATAATAAAGAGGTGAAGTTTGCGAAAGATCATGAGCAGAGAAATTGCACCATGCCTGTTTTTGTTAAAAGTTCAAAGGAGCAGCTAGACGAGCAAAAAGGTATGTTAAAAGTGCTGTCGAACTATAATTTATTTGGTGCTCCAGAAAGCATTCGATCAGGACAGCCGCAGTATATCAACGATACTGTCAAGGAAGTGGAAGCATGGAGAGCCGATGGTGGCGTTCAAGAATTGGCAGATGAAGCAACGGAATACTTCACTAAAAATGCAAAGGCTAAATCATTAATCTCGATCCCGCTTTCAACATCACGCTATAACGAGGACGACTTAAACCCGTCTAGGATGATAGCGGCTTTGAATATCATTCGAGATGAAAAGGGCATGCTAAGTAATACGAAGAAAGCGGATCAGTTTTTTCATATCACAAGGCCCATTATCATCTCCTTATCAAGAATGTTGAATGTGCATGCTCAGATCTTGAACGAGAGAGCAGTAGCTGATAATATAATAGAAGGTTTAAAAGGGGAGCAAAGCAATGTCTCAGAAGAAAGCACTGACAGTAGCCGAAAAGCTTCGGATACACAGAAGAGCGCGTGAAGCTGCTCAAAAGATAGCTGAGAAAGGTTTCTCTGCGTGCGTGGCTAGAGTTCGATAAACCGTGTAATTTTGATAAAAAAGCCCCTTCGAGGGGCTTTTTTATTGTCTTTAGAATATCTAGTAACTTGAAAAGTCATCCACTGGTGACACGCTCAAGGTAAGATGTATACTCGTTCAGGGAAAGAGATGTAGAGGGTGCAATGTATAAGGAAATCCATGACATACTGTCAAAGACTCCGGGCCTTAAAGGGCGAGAAATAGCCAAAAAGCTTGATGTCCCCAAAAAGGAAGTTAATTCATATTTGTATAAAAACTTAGATAAATTCGAGGTAGATGACAGCAATAATTGGTCGAATTTATCAAAAGGACATTTTGAACTTGAGTTCCCCTCTGATAAATGGGTGACAATAAAAGACTTTGAAAACTTAATTCAAGAGTTGAAGGAATGCCCACCTCAAGAAATTAAGTCCGTTTTTTTTGCCATACCTTCTAAGTGCAAAATCCTACTAATAGTCACTAGTAGGTTTTTATCTCTGTTAAATCAACTTGCTTTGCGTGAAGTAGATGTAACGATAGATTTCACTGCCTGTGAAGATACACAAACATTCTTTAACCGAAATGGGTTTTATGACTTTTTGCATCATAGTGTGAAAGTACTACCGGAGAAGCCTAAGGAATCACTAGCCGAGAAATTTCAGGGAAATAGTGACACTTTAGTTGAGCTTGGTCAGATAGAACCTAGCGGAAGAAACAAACAGCTTATTGTTAAACTGGGTGAGTGCTTTGTTCATCACTCATCAAAAGAGTATGAGCTTGCCGCAAAGACATTTTTTTCTGAGTTGATAGGCAACGTCAGCGAGCATAGCGAAAGTCCTCTTCAAGGCTTTGCTGGGATGCAGAAATACAAGGGAAACCACCCACATATTCAAACCGTGGTGTCTGACAGTGGCAAAGGTGTTGCAGCAACCCTTCGTACAACTTTGCGAAAATTTCATCCAGATCTCTATAAAAAATATGCCAAACCAACGACGTCAAATGATATCAGTTTAGTAAGGGAAGCCTTCATTAAAGGGGAAGTCAGCCGATATGGAAAAGGCCGTGGACTTGGTTTTAAAAGTAGTCGTGAACAAGCTATAAAAACCTTTGTTAAGATCTCTATCCGCCAATCGACGTACAGTATTGAATTGGTATATCGCGATGGCGAACTCGTTAGAGATTACGTGATAAAGGATTTGTGTTTATTAGACGGAACACACTTTTGTTTTGACTTTTACGTTGATTAGGCTGATAAAATAGACTATGTTAAACAGATGAAACAGAATCGTATGCAAATAGATCTTAAAGAAATAGTCAATGACGACCACGCCTTTGGAAACGAAGAAGGACGCGAGGCATATATGGCTATTTCTAAAATTATCGATGATAACCCTCGCGTTAAATTTATAGGAATATCCCTTAAGAATATAAAAGCCACCGATGCATCTTTCCCTCGCGAAAGCGTTATTTCTCTAGCGAAGAGTTACAAAGGAGAAAAAGGTTTTTATTTAATGAATGTGCATAATAGGGACCTTTTGGATAACTGGGCTTACGGTGCAATTGCTAAAGAACAACCTATTCTTGTGCAAACCAGCGACGGCTATGAAGTCATTGGTGCTAAGGTAAACCACTCCAATCAAGAACTACTCGACTTTATAGTTATGAAAAAGAAAGTCACAACATCAATGGTGTCGGAAAGTTTTGATGTGTCACCTCAAAATGCGAGTGGTAAGCTAAAAAAACTGTTTGGGCAAGGGCTTATTGTTGGGAATAAGGAAGTCGCTGAGTCTGGTGGCCTAGAGTTCATCTACCACTCAATTATTTAAAAATTATCTGTTAAATCTGCTTGCATTAATCAGAATTGGTGGTTATAGTTTGATCAAATGCCTGCAAAGGCTTTAATTTTAACACCTGTTAAATGTGTTTAAGTTTAACAGAAAATAAGGATCAAAATGCCAAATAGAACCACACATGTTTTTGCAGGCGGGGCAATTGGCTTAGCCATCGCACTAATGGATAAACAAAAAAACGACCTTTCCCACCAACCTTTGTTTGCAAGCTTAGTTGGGGCAGTTGGCGGGCGATTACCGGATTTACTTGAACCTGCGATAAACCCAAATCATAGGCAGTTCTTTCACAGTTTTCTGGTTTTGGGGACCGTAGGTGTATCGATGTACGAAATTTACCAGTGGTCACCGGAGAGTAATTTGGAAAAATTCATCCGAGGAACGCTTTTGACGTTGTTTGGGGCTTACGGAAGTCATTTACTGCTCGATATGACAACACCAAAGGGCCTGCCTTTAGTTGGTAAATTATGATGGAGCTAGGCTATGAGTTCACTATTTAGCAATGCCCGTGCTCTAAGCGAGCAGAAGAAATCCATGTTGGTGGAGATGTTGGACTCAGTATTCGACAATCTCGACCTGACTAAAACCCAACGAGAGCGCATTGAGACGGCTTATAACGCCGTAGGTAGTTACTTAGCAAGTTGTGACCACCCGTTGCTAGAAGGAGCACAGATATACCCTCAGGGGTCTATGCGGCTTCGGACCACGAATAAGCCCTTGGGCCAAGAAGAGTTTGATGTTGATCTCATTCTATTTTTGCCCAACGCAGCTTATGTATCACGGGACGAAATCGTGAGAGTGGTAAAGCAGCATTTGTTGGACAACGATGTATATAAAGAGTTGCTAGAAGACCTGCCTAGAGGACTACGCATCAACTACAAAGGCGATTATCATTTAGATATTACGCCAGCAAAAGTGTATGAGTTGCCGGGATTGCAAGGCCATCCGCTATGGGTAGTAGACAAGCGGACTGGCTTTAAAGAGTCGAATCCTGAGGGTATGGCTCAGGGATTTGATAAAGCCTGTTCCATGTTACCTGTGATACGCAAAGCGCACGTATTTATGGAGGCATTGACCAACCGTTCAGTAACCGAACTCCCAGACCAGTCAAAAAAGAAACCGCTTAATCGAATTACTCAAATTTTAAAACGTCATCGCGATGTTTGGTCTCAACAAGACGACAACATACACGCCGATTTTCGTCCCATTTCGGTGATCATCACTATGCTCGCCAGTCTGGCTTATGTCGAGGTTGTAAAGTCCGGCAAGGAATACAACAACGAGTTTGATTTGATCTTAGACGTTATCGAACTGATGCCGCATCACATTGAGACCAATTTTGATGAAGTGCTAATCACAAACCCAACGATGAAACCTGAAAACTACGCTGAGAAGTGGAATCGAGTTGAAGGGCGAGAGGGGCAAAAATACCGCAACGCCTTTTACGCTTGGCATCGTGCAGCCGTAGACACGTTTGAGCATTTAGCGAGTGCAAACAATCAAGGTTTAGACAATGTGTTCACTGCTTTGTCGGGAGCGTTTGGTGAACGGCCTGTCGTTGCCGCAAAAGACCGGATCATCGAAACGGTGAATGCGAATAGGAGCAACGGAAACTTAGGTGTCGCCCTTGGCACTGGCGCAATAACAACAGCCGTCGCAGGAAAGGCGAACGCTGCTTCACGTGTCGTCACCCCAGTGGTGAAAGTGAAAGGAAACCGATTCTATGGCGACTGACAGAGCGTTTTTGAAGCGTTTGGAAAACCCTGTGGTCGGGATACGCGACCAATATTTGGCTTTGAAGAAATATTGTCCGGGAACAGTTGAGATCTTGGACAACGATAAAACGGTACAGTGGGAAGGAACTCTACAGCCGACCCCGGTTTCAAGAGAGTATCAGGTAGTCATTCGATATACGCTTAGCCAATCTCCGGTCTGCGTTGTTAAATCCCCCGATCTAACTGCTTTGGCTGAAGGCCAGAAAATACCTCACATCTACCAGAACCAAACGGGCATCAGCGGAACACACCTCTGCCTGTATCTACCCGTTATCAAACAAAAAAACAAAGTCAGCGAATGGCAGTCCACCATGTTCTTGGCAGATACAGTCTTGCCGTGGGCGTCGATGTGGTTGCTTTATTTTGAGTTTTGGCTGGCGAGCGGCAAGTGGGACGGTGGCGGTGTCGAACATGGTGAAAATGATGGGAGCGAAAGATGAAGAAAGCTATCAGTTATTTTATTGAAAAAGCCGCAGATTGGTTGTTCAGAAGGCGGTCGTCTGCATTGATTGTTTTCAGGACTGGCGGTGTGCTTTTGTCGATGACTTTGATTGGAAGCTGGGGCGTATCGCTTTCTTACTCAGATGCTGCAAGAACGCTCGCATTTGGTTATCAATCATCGAGCACGACACAGCTCATCCTTAATATCGGTTTTGTTGTCGGGATTTTGCTGACGGTCTTAGGGGCGGTGTGGGAGTACCAGCGTTATCGAGATGAAAAGAAACAGAATGAGAAAAAGAAGACCGTCGTTATTGAGCAACGAGGATTGGTCGATACATCTGATTCTCCGCTGAGTGAATTCATCAAAAATAAATGCGCATGGCAAGTCGATTCACTCGTCCAAGATATACGAGAACGGGTGACTGAGAACGTGATCAGTAGACCTGATTTGGCGTTAGCCAAGGTTAGTAACCTAAAGATGAGCCTCGCTGAAAAAACGGCGCAGTCGGCAGCCTCAGATATCTCAATTGCCTATGGCGGTGTTTTCCCTGTTCCCTTTACATTTTATACAGGCTACCTGCTGGATGATGAAAGTCGAATCACACTTCATGACTGGGACCGCGATATCGGGGGCTGGCGTGATTTAGATGACATTGATGACGGTGAAGAATTCATCGTCGAACAGTCACCAGCAATCGGCAAGTCAGTTGTGTTGGCGGTGTCAGTGTCTTATCCCGTTGATAGACAGTCAATTATCAACGTTTTCGCTGGTCTCCCAGTTAATTATCTATCTTTACCAACACTCGACAGAAACAACCACTGGTCAAAAGCAAAACAAGATCGTCTTAGCGGAGAGTTTTTTGAATATTGTAAAAAGCTACTGGGTCTGGGCGTAGAGCACATACACCTAGTGCTAGCCTCGCAAAATAGTATTGCCTTCAGATTTGGCCAGTCTTATGACAAGCGCAATCTGCCAAGCGTTTCAGTGTATCAGTATGAACGGCATCAAGCGACGAGATACCCGTGGTGCGTTCAAATACCGCATGAAGATGGAAACAACGTTGAAGTTGTTCAAACCGAATTCAAGCACGTTGCTTGATGTTAAAACGAAAAGAAGGAGTCAATTATGACTAATAAGAAACAAAGCTCATCCACACTGGCATCATTGGCTTCGTCTATTTTGACGGACAGTGGTTCATCACAAATCCAGAAAACCCTAGCTGGTTCTGTTCTGAGCCAAGCCAGCTCTTCACATCAAACTGGCGCTGAAATGGAGAGTGTTGCCTCTGGTGTTATGCAAAGTGAAAAGTACAGCGACAAGACCAAGTCTCTGGCTGCGTCTTTATTGTCTCAGTCGAATAAAAAACGGTAATGAAGTGGGGCTGCGTGAGCCGTCCCATTTTTTGTCTACTAAAAAAACATCAAGTATAGCGCTTTCATAGAAGCGCAAGACTTTGTTTATTATTGAAAGGAGAGTTGCGTGAATTTCCACGAAGCTAAATCGAAAGTATGGACCTATAAGGTTATCGGTGTCCTCATTGCACTGCCAGCAATCACATCTACCATTATCTCAATGCTGAAAATGTTGTACTTCCGTCTAGAAGACGGCACTGCAATGGGAGCTGCTATTGCGAGGCCGTTTAAACAGTTAGTCTCAGTAGTGTATGAGAATACGCAGGCATTAGCTTTGTTTTGGCAACGATCTCCGACGCCTACCTTGGATGAGTTGATGAGCAGGCAGAATGTTTACTTTTTAGTTTTCTATATTTTGGTTTTTGTTGGGTTGGCATTTTTCACCTCTGGTGAGAAGTTAAATCGTCGCTTGCGAAAAATTAATCAAAAAATTGAAGATCAGCTCATTGCTGAGTCAATAAAGGGGGGAGGAGGCAGAAATCGACAGCAAATCGAAGAGTCTGTTGATATTCAGCCCTCGACTATTTTCTCACAAATCCACCAGTTGTATATTGCTCCAATTGTTGTGGCTGTTGTTGGCGGCATATTCATGAAAGTAGCAGGTTTGTAAGTCAACACCTGTCCTCAATCTAGGTTGGTTAGGTTTGTTGCATGAAACTGCGTTTGAGTAGAATTGGTGGAACTCGTCCGGGAAATGGGTTTCCCAAAAACTTTGTATTAGTACAGAAGCAAAGTTCGGTATCTAGAAATGATCATTGAGTGTTTTCCAACACTAGAATCGAGCCTAACTATCTTCTTTTTTTCCTTTGCTCTCCAGCATTCTCTTTAGCACAGACATGTCTTCTGAACTGTATTCCGGAGCTAGAGGTTCAATTTTATCCAGTATTGCCATGCCGATGACTTCTCTGGTCTTTAAGTCTTCCATCCCATCGAAAAAGGACGGGGCCGTTGGTTCTGCGCTCACGTCTTGATCGTCTGTAGGGCTGTTTGAGTTCTTCATAATCTTCTCTTTTAAATTTATGAACAATATTTAAGGAGTTTGCGTCTCATCAAAATACTAATTATCAGTACGCAAATTCCCATTTCAAGTTTAGCTTAGCACATATGATCTATAAGGTACGGCCTTCATCTATATGCAGTGGTCAATCAAGCAATAAAGGAGTGAATGCCCCAGAAAGAGTCACCATGAACTTGAAAGATAGTTACTTTTATTGAAACAAACATGCATACATATTTATAATACTACGCAGTGTTGACGAGACGCTTGTGTCCGCTTGACGAAGTCGATTCACTCGTTACCAATTTGACAGCTTTCTCTAATCAGGATTAACGCGGCGGGTTAAATTCTGGTCATTGGAAAAGTATGTCTGCTGATCAGGATAATTCTAAATATCTCTCAAATTTGAAACGCCAGTCATTAAGACTTCGAGATGCTCTTGATGTCCCTCTTAATGTCGCTCGACTTTGGCTTGCAAAGTTTATTTACCAAGAAAAAGACATGTCTGAGATTCAAAGAAAAATTAAAAACAATGACTTTGATGGATATGTCTATTTGTCACAAATTGAACCTCGCTGCGATAGGGCTATATACGATAAATATTGTGATGAAAAAGTTCAAATTATCAGTAGGTTGGAGAGTTCCCCGGCGGCAGAGAAGTATGACGGCGACTTGATTGTTTTGTTAGGTAAAGTCTTCGGTGTTTAATTTTTAAAAATGCGCGAATATTTTGCTTTAAATTTGAACGTTTTGTCGTTAATCTAAAAATCTTGGGGCGACTAGACGGCCCAGATCTACCAGCACTTTTTGTGTATGAACTAAAGCCGCGCATCTAGACAATTTAGATATTTTTTACGTTATTAATTCAAGCTCAGGTGGATGTTTGAATTAAAGTTTCGGTATCGAGAAGCGTAAAATGTCTATTGAATTCACCCTTAAAAATATTACTTTCCAGTGCAGACGCGCAGCCACATTACTTGATGTGAAGCTTAGTTCAGCAAAACTCTTTGTTGCTCGTGCGGTTTATCAATGTCATAACTATCAAGACCTCGTTGAAAAAATAGAGCGTCGAAAGTTAAAGCGCTCTGTTTTTCCCTACAGCCAGATTACTCCTCACTCGGATCTTCGCGAGTTAAAGCATCTGGATGACAATTTACCTGAATTGAGTAAACGCGTCCTAGCACACTTGAGAGAGCCTGTCAGTCACTTTCAGTCTTTACACCTAATATGGAACTTATTTGGTGTGCAGGGGAGACCAGCCGCCCGCAGTGTTGATGGCAATATCGAGTTTGATAGCTGGTATATTATCAATTATTCAAACCAATGCTCTGACTCAGTGTTAATGTTCGAGTGCTGCATCAATAACCTGCCGTATCAGATTTATCTAACAAAAATAGTTAACGCCCATGCTTTTCAAAATTACAGCAAACTGGATATCGAATTGCTATCTGAGCAGGTTTTTTCTGAAGTTAGCCCACCTCCAGTATTATGGATGCCGTTAGCCCTTTGGAAAGCAAAGCTTGATCAAATGTTAAATGATCTGAGAGTACGAAAGCCTATTGATATGATTACATTTTTCGAGCTTATTAACACAGCGTCAGATGAACAGAAGCATCATGAGAGACTATTGCGCGATGTATTCACTTCCCTTGAGTTAATGAATCTGGGTACTCAGTTTGAACCTTTCCAACGTCAGAGTGAGCAATTCCAAGTGGTTGGCTTTCCTGTAAAACATGGAAAAGTCGAAGGGAAAATAGAATCTCTCCCGACAATTGAACTTGAGCAAAAGCATATCTCAAATAACAAATGCCTCATAGTTGTCTCAGGTCAGCCCCTTACTCTTGATTTACTTCCAATTACAGACGATTCCTACATTACCAATGAGGATTTTGAGTATACGGAAGCGTACTCATCAGCAGTTTTGTCATTCGCAAATTCAGACACCAAATTATCGATAACTATTGGTCAAGATGAGTATCTTGCATTTGTTCGAAACGCAACGAAAGCAGAGATAAATCGATATATCGATAGCTGTGTGACGCTCAACACAGATTATTCATGAGTCTTTTAGCAGTCTTCGTTGACCTGTAAGTCGGAAAATACGTTCTCATATAGGAGAAAGCTAGTGCGCAAGCTCACAGCGTTTTTGGCCCTTTTATCTAGCTGCCAATATATTTGTGCTTTCGTTGATTTTTTATCTTTGTTTGGATGTGGCAATCAATGCAATATTCAGCCAGTCAGTCGATATCGGGTTTGTTGAGTCGATAGCGATAGCCTTGGCCGTGTTAGCGCTGAAGGGCATGTTCAATATAAAGTTCGAAATGAACTAGCCTCCGCCAATTGGGACTCTTTGTCATAAAATAATTTAACGATAGACAAGAAACATTGGAAAAATCTGGACTCAGGATCCGTAAATGATTTTTGCAACCAGTGCTAATATTTGAGATAGGAATAACGAGAAGGCTGTATAAAGAATGAACACAAACATTTCGGACGAAATAAAACAAATTGTCGTAGATACCTATCTTTCATATGACCACAGCCTGTCGGCTGCAAGTGCCTATGATATTTACATTCAAAGTGGAGAATCAGACTGCGTAAGACGTGCATTCTCAATTGGGAAAGGCAGCGTGGAGTCCATTCAGGAAGAGATGCAAGACCTGTATTTAGCTATCTCAGATCTATTGAATAATGCAGTCCTGTTTCCGACTTACAACGCCCTTTGGTCTTTACAAAAATGACGAAACAAACTGAAAATGATGTCTGAAACACTGTCAGATGGTCTTCGTGAGTACAAGGAAGAATGCACAGCTTGTTCACTGAAAGCCGTATATGTGAGCACCGAGGTCATAGTGCATGATGGACCGGGTATTAAAAAGGCTATCATCTACCGATGTCCAAAACACATGAATGTTTCGGCAGAAGAAATGTTGAGACTTAGTGTGGAAAAGCACAAGAGTAAAGAATATGGCAGATGACCTTCGGGGTTTTAAACCTGAGGAGTTAGCGATTAGGGTTTGCGAATCTCCTAACTCAATGAGTGGTAGCGCTCATGTCGGAATCGAGGTCACACACAAAGCTACTGGGATGAAAGTCAAATCGACTGAACATAAAACGCAGCATCAAAACAAACTGAACGCCATTGAGGCACTAAAGCTTGCTCTCGTTAAGCAGCGGTTTGAAAACATCGATGAAGACGACTTAACCGAAGGGCGAGATTTCTTAAAAGGGTTGGACTAGCAACAGCAACCGTTACTGTTGGAATCGATAAAGCAAAGCTGTAATGCGTTTTACTGAGCTGGACATCGTTTCATTAAAGCCCATGTTTAGGCGTCAACTGTTCTTAGCAGTCAATCGCCCTCAAGTTTCTCAGTGAGTCAAGATGAAAGCCACTTAGGAGAAACTGTTGATTTCATAGTGCTAAGAAGAGTAACGGCAACGGTTTAGGCTCTTCGTTTTTGATGTAAACCTTGCAATGCTCATCAAGATAGTTATCATGGTAACTATCTTGATGGGCAAGAGGAACAGAAATGTTTTGTGTATTCGCAACAATAACCCCAAAAAATGAATATTTCGACGATGCAAAGGCCGCAATTCAATCAATTCTTGAAGAAACTAGAAATGAAGTAGGCTGCGTACAGTTTGATATTCATACTAATCAGGAGTCCTCAGTTTTATACTTGTATGAACAGTGGACCGATGAAGCCGCGTTGGAGAATCATTATAATCAAAGCTACACAAGGCAGGTTTTTAAATCCTATGAGCAGTGGTTAGCAGCACCTGTTGACGTGAAAAATTTTACTTTACTGGATAAAGCCAACTGATGTTTTTTTTAAAAGAACTCCCAACCAAGGCTATGGTAGAAAATTACGCGGAATTATATTGTCCTGCTCACTCTGCTGAGGTTACACAGCGATTAAAAATGATGCGAGAGGCTAGTATTCTTGTCAGACAATTGGATTCCTACTTTGCAAGTCATGACATATCTCAACTTAAGTTTTTGATACTCATTGTTATTGATCGAGAGCTAGAGCGAGATTGGCTATACGCGGTTGAAATATCAGAACGACTAGACGTGTCGAAGCCAGTCTTGAGTAGAACAATTAAAGCCTTAACTGACAGTGGTTTTTTGTCAACCAGTAAAGATTCAAAGGACGGACGAGCAATTGTTCTAACACTAACTGATAAGGGAAAAAGAACGCTTGAAAGTTTGCTACCAGATTACTTCAACATTTTAACCAAGCAGTCCCTCAAGGATTAATAAGAGTGGTATTTCGTATACTAAATTCGATGTTGATAACTCTGGTTTTATGCCTTTTCATGACGTTGTGGGTGACCTATATCAACCTCGGTTTCAGAGCGTCATTTTTCAACGATTGGATGCTGGCATTTGTGTATGCTTGGCCAGTTGCTTGGGGGATTTCATTTCTATTCGCGCCGATTGTGATGCAATTAACACAGAAAATCGTTGCTCGGAACTATAAGTAAAGTACGAGAGCATTACATGCTTCATAACTGATATTTTTAACTCAATACTCACTCATCGACTTGTTGTTGTCTATGCCAGTTTTTGGTTTAAATTCTTAGTAAAAGTTGTCAGATAAGGTATGAACCACTCGAACTAAATCTATGGTAACAAGCCTGTGCTATTAATCGTTTACAGGTGGTGTTCAATCTCTTCTGCGGTTGCTTTTACAGTCATGCCTGTATTGTCTATATGGATAGTTTCAACGTTTGGTATATCAGTGGAGAAATCAAATCTAGCGAGATATTCGTCGAGGTACTCCTTCGATTGAATCTTATTAGTGTTTCTTCGCCCTTCGTTGATGACTCTATTCACATGCTCATCGTAAGCGCAAGACAATCTGATGAAATTGGGATTAATGTCGCTTCTTTTAAGTAATTCAAAAAGGCCGTCAACAAAAAAGTTACTTGCAGGATGAACATAGCAATAAGTGAAGACTATCCCATCGACATTGTCGTCAATTAGTTTCTGGAAAGCATCAAAGCATATATTTCGTTGATACGCCTCAAAGCCATCATTACCAAATCCTATAACTGCACAAGATATGTCGAAGGCTAAATGCTGAGGAAACAAACTCCAGTTGTTTCTCTTAGCCAGTTCTCTTGCCACACTCTCCTTACCGACTCCAGAAGGACCGTAAATCATCGTAAATTTCAAAGAAACTCCTTATTAGTGGCTCGTTAAATATAGCGAACTAAGGTAACTGTATATAAACACAGTTTCAAGCGGGTTGATGAACATCTCAGCTACGTTTTCAAAGAATTAACGAATCATTGCGGCCAAGCGTATACCTTTTCCCGTTTGTTTTATAAGTTTGGTGTTTATGGTGCCTTTAGGGAGTTTCTTGGTGTCCCAGAGTTGTTGAGGCAAGATTAGTTGCTTACTTATCGAACTGGACAGTACGATACTTTATAGTCCGATAATATTGGGTATTTGAGCACAGATGAGTATATCTCTGATTAACAAAAGGAAGCGCAAAGTCGCAGGAACTTTACGCGCAGTTTGTAAAATCAATAAAGGATAGTTATCAGAATTCTATCCAGAGTCTTAACTCATATAAATAGATCTTTTTGGCTGAGAAAATACACTCCTGATCATAGGTTCAAAGAAGCTCAAAGAATATGCTTCCGCCTTCGTGTCAAATGCTGGCGCATCGTATTTTTCTATGAATTCGAGAGTAATCTGGTAATGGGGATGATCTTTGAAATCATCACGCATATTTTTGTTGAGGCCGAGGTATTCAAAAAAATAATAGCCTTGAAATATAGCATGATGTTTGATCATCCAGTGGTTCTGCTCGCTCACAAACGGCTGTAATATCGAAGCAGCAATATCGGCATGATTGTACGTACCCAAGGTGTCGCTAATATCATGAAGCAAACAGCAGACAACATACTCTTCATCTTTTCCATCTTTGTGGGCCAACGTTGCACTTTGCAAACAGTGGGTTAGGCGATCAACTGGAAACCCGCCAAAATCACCATCCAGTAGCATTAAATGCTTTACTAAGCGGTCAGGTAACTCAGCAGCAAACGTTGGAAAATGGTCACCAATGATCTGCCAATCTTCAGCCGTACCATCTTTCATGTGGGTAAATTGTGCCTGTTTCATATCGGTACCTCGGTTATGGAGAGTTGACGTAATGAAAGAAATTCATTCTAGACACTAATCTAATTCATGAATGTAAGCTGTTTTACATTCTACGAAATTAGAGGTTTGATATTTTGACAATCTGAAAACATTTATATTCTAGTGGGATCTTTGAAGGGAGCCTTTTCTTGGCTCTGTATCACGCTCAAGTTCGACGTTATGGTATTAGCAAAATTATTCACAGTCTTGAAGGGTCATAACAATATTTAGCCATATTTAACTGTTAGACTTTAGAGTAGGTAATCACGTTTTATTGAAAGGTCCCAAAGAAGGCAATGTCAAAATATAAATTTTCGAGCGCGGAACGATACGCGATATTCCTAGTGCATGGAATGAAATGCTATCTTTGTGAGGTTCCAATTGATCTCACATCTATGACAGTCGATCATGTCGTACCTGAGTATCTAGTCGCAAATAAATCACTATTTGATAGCGCCAAGTCTGCACTGGGTCTTCCTGAAACCTTTGAAATCAACTCATTCGAAAATTGGAAGCCAGCTTGTAGCCATTGCAATCGAAAAAAAGCGACACTCCAATTTAGGCCGTCACTTCTAATGCAAGCAGAACTAGAGCATCTTGCCGAGAAAGCAGGAAAAGTCCGTCAAATCTGTAATGAGGTATTAAGTTCGAGAAAGGTATCTAGTGCACTGAGTACATTAGAGCGAGCGCTGGAGTCCGGTGAAAAGTTTGAAGGTGATACAAAGGAACGAATGCTCGCACTGTTGAGGTTTGCCTCAGACCACGCGTTTGTATCTAGGGAACAACCACTCCAGCTAACTCAATCATTTAGACTTGAGATGACCTCAGTTAATGATGCTTTGAAATGGGGAGCAACTCACTGGTCTATGGCTTGGCGCGAAAAGAATGAGCCAGCGCTGGTAGTGCTTTTTCGAGCCGAGAAAGGTGAATGTGTAGAGTGTGGTGTGATTCAGCGTGTTTTTCAGCCAGTTGGCCAAGAAGGTGGAGGTGATCCAATTTGTAGCGGGTGTTTATTGGCTCTAGACTGGGTTCCTCCAGTAACTCTAGGAGATCTTACCACTCATGTCACTTATTCTTTGTCATAGATATTCTTGCCTGCAAATCTTCCAATTGTTCTCGTAACTTTTGGTTTTGTGTCTCCTTCTGCTCCGCAACTTCAAGCGCTTTTTGCGTTTCGAACAAAAGCCTATGTTTGTCCGATTCCAAAGCTTTAATTTTAAGACCTTGCTTGTTAGCTTCGGTCTGCTGACCAATACGCATGCGACTTTCTACATAATTCTTAAGCGAGCCACCTGACTTATGAGTCATTTCTTTTTGCATTTGCAACGCAATAGAGGCTTCATCCGCACTGAATCCAAGCTCAATAGCAACAGCAAGCGTTTTATCAAATTGCTCATTGGAAAATTTATGCCTCAATGAATAAATCGATTTTCCTTTTGGCCATCCCAAATCGGCAGTAATTTCGCTGAAAATCTTGCTTATTTCGTTTGCGGTATAGGGCTTATGACTTTTCGGGTTCAGGAACAAATGACCATCATATCTCTTGATGTCATTTTCGCTTATGAAAGGCTCCAGTTCATTTTCGATAAAAGACATGACTGATAACGTTGTCGAAACAGGGAACCTAATAGGCATCGTATTACCAAACTTCGCTTCTCTGGGCACCACCTCAAAACGGTCCTTTTTCTCTTTGAATAGCTCTCTTTCGACTGTTTCTCTATAAAACTGATATCTCACAAGGCTAGCAATCGAAACGGGGCGACCGCCTGCCATATTGATTATCTGAGCAATCAGCAACAATGACGCTCTTTCATAGCCCTTAAAGCTCGAAATGATATATTCATTCAACTCATCGAACTCATCTTCGCTGGCTGAACGGTCTTTATAATTTCGGTTATCACAGTTCTTAAAGAGCTTAGGATAAAGAAAATTATTGTTTGGTTTATCACCTTTAGATATTGCGATATCTCTCTGAAGCAAGGACGAGGTGATCTGATAGAAGATCTGATTATCAGGTGAGTGCCCAAGAATATGCTCTCCGTACACACCTTGTTTTTGCACCCAGTAATAAAATGCGTATATCGGCATAAGGAAATCATTATTCGTGGTTTGCTTGGCTAGGTTTTCTTCACCTCGATAACGCGAATCAGCTTTTGTTTCTTCTAAGCTCCAATCCCTGAATCGCTCCATGTGATCGTCATTCATATCCAGCCATGACATATTATGTTCTCTACTTACGATGTACTTAAACAACCGCCTTATTGCTTTCCTATACTTATTTTTAGTTTTCTCATCGCCTTCGAATTCCATAATAAAATCGGTTGGTGCCCACAGTACTTCGCCATCCTCATTTTGATAAACATAATGGTCTTTACGGTCGTATCTCACCTTTGTTTCTGTTAATCCACTTGCCACCTTAGACCTCCAACCTTAAAGGGATACCGAAGTACCTTTCCGAACTATACTTTCTATCACTGACCGCTTTTTTAAGACATTCTTGGTTTCCCACAAACAACATACTCTCGCGAACAGCCGCGACCACAGTGTACAGCCACGCTTTGTCTATTAAGAAGGCGTTATCCAAAACAACCATCGCGTTCTCAATTTCTTTGCCCTGTATTTTGTCAGCGGTTATTGAGTAGCGAAGTGATAAACAAGCCATATCATCCTTGCTCAACTCAAGAGTTTCTCCTCCAATTAATATGCTAGCGAAACACTCTCTTCCGCGAATAAACAATGGCTCTTCGAATATTTCGTGAATGACAGCGAATACGCCTGAAGCGATATCCAAAAATGCGCATTTGGTTTTGAATACCACGGGGTCGCTCTCATAAAAGACATTCTCGCCAACTGAGATAGAAGGGGCTTTCTTCCGATAGAACCGTACTTGCTGAATCTGTTCGTTGATCCTTTCGCATAACAACGTTTTAGCACATACAACCGTAGGCGTAACGTCGTACCTTTCGAACGTTTCAAGCCAAAGGTTGGCAGTAAGATTGCTCAAAGCTTCGTGAGAGGTTTCGATGGTTTGGTATATGCTGATATTCTTGCGGCTACCAAAATCCTCAATCGGTATTGTCTCAACATCAAATTGTCCGTCAGTTTCCGATAAGGCTTTTCTCAAAGAATGTAGACCGTTACTGGAAGCACTGTCGTAAGAATGTCCCAACTGCGTCACTATGTTTGAATCGGACAAGGATAGCTGTTGAAACATATTGCCGGGACCCAATGGTGGTAACTTTTTGTGGTCGCCCACGAAGCAAATTCTGGCGGTAATTGGCAGGCATTTAAGCAGTCTGCACAAGCTTAAAAAGTCAATGCTCTGAGCTTCATCAAAAATGACAAAGGACTCATTCAGAACGCCTCGTCTGTTACGAGACTTCGACTTTGTGATGAAACGCTGGACTGACTCTGCAACAACCCCAAATAGCCCCAATTCTTCATCGTATGATGAAGGGGATATTAACCAAATGTTTTCTCCATTTTCGATAAGTGCGTCGATTGCTGAACGCACTACAAGACTTTTACCAGTCTTAGTACAACCGTCGAGAATCGACAGTGTGCTATTGCAAATGTTATTAAGCGCCCTAAGCTGAATATCATCAAGCTTAAGACCAAAAGCACCTAGCTTTACTAGCGTCGCGTCAGTATCGACTTTTACATTCTCTTTATCGCTGTTTAAACGTATTAGTCGTTTTCTCAGCAAGGCATTAACCGTTTTCTCTATGGCGTGATGACCTAAAACCTGAATCGTTTGCGTTTCCTTATTTAAACACAGCGTCGGGTACTCAGATTCAATCCCTTCTATTTCATTCAGCTCTAATTCTATACTCTCTGCACCAAGCGCCTCTTGAACTAAATCAATAGGTAACGCCATATGCCCTTGCTGGCTGAAAGCGGAATAAAGCAACGACTCAACAAAGGAAACAGCTCTTCTACAGTCGTTTTTCCTTATATTAAAATGTTTTCTTATTGTTTTATCTAGTTCGTTCCAGTTTCTGTTGGGCGCTCTCACTGAGTTAATGGGGTAGAGCAGATAAGGATTCTTTTTTATATGCTCAACCGAATTCTCACCAAGTAACTGGCGAGTCGTTTCGATTAACTCAAGCGGTAAATGTTTACTTTGAAAGAACGTGTTGAGAGCACTTTCCTGAGTAACTTTCTGCCAGCCATTCAATAGATTGGATATCAGAACGCTCGACATCTTCAATTTTTTGTTTTTGGCCAGCTCGTCTACATCGTTCACACTAAGCACATTAAAAAGTTTATCTTCATAGGAACTAACGAGTTTTTTAGCCCAAAAACGGTTAATTCCAACAAAATGGGTATTAAGAATAAGAAAGTCAGCGAGTACTTTGAGGGATATATGCTCATCAGGTTGAAGCTTGGTCGCATCCTCTACTTTAAATTGTGAACCATACGTTTGGTCGCTGACATGCTCGCCAGTGACACGCCATATTTCTCCAACCAGAGGAATGCTATTTATTGTTCCAAACTCTGCAACTGTAACTAGTTTTTGTCCCTCCACGTTCAACTGAAATATGGCTGAAGCACCTCGGTTATCTCTTGCGGTATGAATGATGTGCGAGACAACACCCGTCAACGTAACTGCATGCTCTTCAAATTTGATACTTGCCGCTCTCATCCGTCTTCCTTTAGTTTGTAAAGGCGCGGAATGTAACGGCCAGTTGCCAAAAGGAACTCTTCAGATGCGAGATCAAGACGGATGGCGCTCAAGCTTTTTTCTAGCTCAGCAATTTTATCCTCCAAAATAGAAGTCGATTCATCACTCGCTACTCTAACTGGCTCCTTGGCTGGTCGGAGGGTTGAAGCATTAGCCTGCTTCTGCTTGCTAGCAAGTTCTTCAATCGGCCCGTCTACTTCAAACAGTTTCGTTAATTCACTGTTTGTCTCAATTGTAGATTTGGGAACACCGTGTTGTTTACATATCGCCGTTTTATTCACCTTACCTTGGTATAGCGGGATATCAGGATTGGTCGCTAACCAGTCCAAAATCTTTTTCGCGTTAAGCTTTCCTTTTTCCTGAGCTGAGAGCTTTTTCTTTGCTTTACTCATCTTTACTTACCGGAAAGCTAATTACAGAGTTGGATTGTTCAATATCCGAAAAATCAATATTGTTTTCGAAAAGCCTAGCTTTAAGTTTATCAATTTCGTTCTGAAGTGTTTTGTTATCGTTCTCCGACTGTTTTATCGTTTTGCTCTTGAAGTCCAACTGCTGCAACATCACATGCCGTGAATCTTCGAGCCTTGTTTCGGCAATTAGAACATCTTTTTCAAGCGCTTTATTGGCGATGCGCAATTGAACAAGCTCAGCCGCCAACCCATTACATTTTTTTTCGCTAAACCTGAGCTTTTCTTCTAGCTCGTCAATCCTTGTTTTCTGCTTGTTACTGCGTTGAATCGATGCTTTTTCTTTTAAAAGGTCAAAAATATTTGGCCTATTTTCGTTGCCTTCAGCACGAATACGTGTGGCAGAAGGTGCAGCTTTCCATGCTTTATCTGAAGTTTGAGTCGTGGGGATTTGGTATTTCGCAACGACTTCTTTGCTATTTTCCTTGCCGTTCCATAGTCTCAAGCCGCGAACACTTTTAGGAAAATCCTCAAGAACGTAATTGCCTTTACTATCGACCTGTTTGTTTCCATTAATCAGTTTGAAAGGAATACCTTCATCAAGCCACAGTTCAAGAATATCCAGCTTTTTATCGATACGACGAAAAGCCTCCTCCCTTTGCCATTCTAGCTTGTCACTTTCTTTGCTCATCGTTGATCACCTTCAGCAAACAACGTTTTGCTGCGCTCCATCGTTCGCTCATGATGCTCTATCAAAATTGACAGATTCGACACATCACTCTTTGCCCGCAATCGTTCAATAGGTAACAAGGAAAAATCAGATTGTTTCTTCTGCAAAATACCTAAATCTTCTTTCATAATTGTCAACTGGGTTCGCTTGACCTCTTGATAAGGACAACCAGAGCATTTTGTGGGTTCACATGGAGCCTCGTTTCCATTTGAGTCACCTTGCTTTCGGTGACATGTAGCATGAGCTTTTGGCTTGTGTTTATGACCTCGACTATCCAACACTTGTGCCATCGCGTTACTCTTTTCATCGACTGATAGGTCTTTAAAATCCTTGCCAAACCTATCATTCGTTAGATTATTAAATTTCACGCTACGTTGTAGAATTCGATAAACCTTTTTCAAATAGGCTGGGTATTTACCCGCCATTTCTTCAGAACCCATCAATAAGGATGCAATATCTTTGGCTGTAGCTTCTACGCCGACTTCTTCAATGATTTTGTCGAGAGCTTTGTTTTCCTCTTTGATCGCAATTGTCGATTCAGCCGCTTCGTCTTTGGTAAACTTCACTTTGTGATGTAATTGCTCGTGAACGTCTCTCGCTTGTGGCTCAGTCACATAAACCATCGTATGGTCTGGGTCTATGTGACCAAGTTGATGACAGAGCGCTAGCAAATCGGCATTCTTATACTGATAGTGGTAGATAACAGCATAAATGCGTCGGAAGGGGTGACTTTTAGTATCAGGCTGATCGCCGAGCATTAGTTGTAAAAAAGCCCTACCAGTTATTTTCGAATCTTTCCCTTTGTTAAAGTTGTATTTGTAATATCCGAAATCACCGTCGGCATTGATTGAGAAGCTAGGAACATTAAAAAGTCCCTCAACGTTTTCATTCGCTTGCCATGCTTTCTTTAAAGCAATCAAACATTGGATGGCTTTAGTACTTCCTTTATTCAATGTGTACCATCGACGGTTTCCATTTTTTTCGTTATAAAAATTCGCCTGATACCAATCGAGTTTTTTATTGGCACATCGAAAGTGTTCTTCCGATATACCCGTGAGTGGGTCTTGTATTTCAGCCTGACGTCGAGCGTTGTAAGTCTGCAAAACGATATAGCAGGCGCTCATTAGTAATGTACAAATTTCGGTGATTGAAAGCTTCGTTTTAGATAAGTGCGACGATGTAAGGCTTGTTTTATGAATTTCGATACCAGTTAGTTTTTCTAGCTTTTTAACTTTGGAGGATTTGCTTAAATATTCTGTAAGTTTGTATTGAAGGATGTATCTAGCCTGCAACCCATCTTCGAGCCTTATGTTTTTTTCGCGAGTTAAGTCCTTTACAATTGAAATGACGATTGGGGCATATTCAAAAATCCAGTTGTGTGAACCTCCCATCAATGCAATGACTTCTGTCACATCTAGATTCTTTGTCCGTCCCGGCATTTTGCCAATTTCCTTGCTTAGCTTGTATGGGTTCGGAAAGGGTATAAATTGCATTTGGTCTTGGCTGTCCAACTTCGCAAAACGATTCCACGTACCAAACCAATTAATGAGTGATTTTGAGGATGGTTGACTGGGACTTGGAGCGCCTTTGCTCTCGAAATGCTTCGAGACTTTTTGCCCTTTTGATTTTAAGTGGTCTGCCACTTTTTTATAAACTGAACGCGGGATTTGGTTTTCTAAGCTGACACTACCGATGTGTTTTGCAATTAAACCAACACGTAAACTAGAAATAGCCCTTTTGGTTTTGCTTTGTGAACAGCCTAAAAAAGGCTCCAATCCATCATCTCTGATGAGCCTATCAATAAATGCATTGACGCGTTCATGAAGACGAAGAGATGTTGGAATCCCCCCATGCTTTAATGAATGTTGCAATTCGCTAATTTGTGTTCGAGGGATACTCTGAAGTCTTAGATGCCCATTAAGGCACATATATTCTATGAACTGCGCTGCAATAATCAATTGAGACATCAATCCTGTTTTAACAAACGTTGGTGTATGTTTGGCATTATTTGCATAGATATCGACGATTTCGATAAGTACCTTCGCATAATGAGGCAATAACAAAATAGGCACGGGGTGCTGCCATCCCGCAGCACCGGGAACCCAAATGTTCCGCAAGTCTACGGAGTCTTCTTGCTTGACAGACTGGTTGGCCTTAGCTCCTTTGATAACGGCCCAAAATTTTAATACGGTCCCATCTAGTACTAGTTTTTCATCAGTAACAGCGAGTTGCTTGGCGTTTTCAATTAATAGATCTTCGTGCTCACTAATGATTTTTTCTGGCTGATCAGCATCTAAAAACTGATATCGGACATTATCAAGCATCGGCTAATCTCCCTTTAGCTTGTTTAAATAAAGAAGGGTTTGCAAACTCTACGTATTTGGCGAGTCCAAACGTAAAGCGCATATCAGGGGCGATATATTCATCGAAGTATTCTTGTCCATGTTTATCCAGTAACGCCATCCCTCGGCTGAGGTAAAAGGCTTGACGTCTGAGCGTGTAAACAAATTCCCCGACACCAATGTGAACTCTATTGAATTGGCAGCCATCACCTTTATGGCAAAGCCTTCCTCTACAGATGCTGTCCTTCTTAGATTTATCTACGGGAGCGAAGATGTCAGTGCATGACGAACCATCCGGTAACAAGAACCACTCTGGCAAATCATCCTTGTCCTCGGAAGGAGCGATGAGGAGATCCTCATCAATATTTTCAGGATCGAATCCATACCTTTTCAGCTTCTCATTATTTTCTCTAAATTGAACTGTTGTCTCCAGTCGTCGCTGGAAGTCAGCGTTGTTAGCTTCATATTCGAGCTGAGCTATTGGATGCGACAAGTATCCTGCCGTTACTCTGAGACTGCCGTGATTTCGCTCCATTTGAGACTTGACCACATTACCGTCGATTCCGCGTCTTAAGTTAATTTGATGTTTTGCCAACAGTTCCATACGAAAATAGGGAAGGGTGTGGTGCTCTATAAAACCGTCAATTGTATAACCTGATAAAAAACTGAGTTTTGCAGAGTTGGGTGTATCCCAGAGGCTTTCTGGCTTAGCACCGTATCGAACCATATTGTCGTGATGTTGAATAAGAAAACTGATTGCTTCTCGAATCTCTTTCTCATGAGGTTCTATCTTTATAGGGGTTGTATTCTTGTTTACCTTTTCTTTAAACCCACCAATGACGAACTCACCCTCCGGTAATGATTCTGGTAAGTTTGAGCGGTCTAGCGTTGCTATTACATCTTTATTCCATGTGGTTCTTATCGTCAATCGGATGAAACAGACAAGCAAAATGTATTTTGGTAGAAAAACGCTGCTCCAAAACAAGTCTTTCATGCCTGTTCCAGTGCTAGGAAACCAATGTGCAACATAGTAAGGGACTAGTTCAAACTTATCTAAACAGTATGTTTGTGAGGTTAGGTCTGAAGAGAGTTGGTGTTGAACATAAGCACCTAGTAGAACTTCATTTGCGTATTTTTCCCTAGTCTGAGACAGCTTTTTGCGAGATAACGCTCTGCCTTTACCTTTCCCTTTATCTAATTGGTTTTCTAATACAAGCTCTTTGACATCATCTGGCACCGAATAAATGTATTGTCCTCGGTCGTTTGTTGATGTGTATTGAGAAAGGTCACCAAGTAACTTTTTGTAGTTTGCAATTTCTTTCTTGCATGCTTCCAAAATTGCTTCGATGGGTTGGGTGAGATACTCGTGAAACCTTTTTCGTAATTTATCTAACGATAAATGCTTTTCTAGTACAGGACTGGGAAGTATCTGACCGTTTTCATCTACAGGCTCTATCAGTTTTTTGGCTTTTTTCTCGTCGCCAGCGCTAAACCGTGTAGAAAAACCACAGTTTTTTATTTCGACCTTGCCGTTGATTTTACCTCCATGCTGACTCAAAAAAGTTCTCAAACCTTGGCTCTTAACCGCTTTTGTATTTATATTTTTTGTGTCAATAATGTCCTCAAGTTCTGAAAAACCAAGCCTGAAGTCTCGTTGACTGAGTCCTGTTAGTGGGCTTGTAAGGACATGCTTGATTGACTCGTTTTCCTCAGCATCAATAATGTATCCTAGAGTTATTTCGAGCGATGATAATTTTGACGAAGGGACTGGAGCTGATTCTGAGATAATTTTTAACTTATTGAGGCATACTGTCAGCAGCCCATCAGGACAAAGAAGCTCTTTGATTTCTGTGAGATTAAATAGGTGAACAGATAAGCTCTTTTTGCCGTTGTTTTTTCTATAGGTCTTAACGGCGAGGGTTCGTGGTTTGTCTTTAATCTCTATTTTTGAGTTAAAGTCGAGTTCTTTGATTAGCTTTCCGGTTTTAATTGGAACAGTGCACAAGTCAAGAAATCGTCTAAATATTGCAAGCCGTTCTTTACTACCTTCGGAGAAACTATTAAGAATTAAATCTTCTGACTCGCGTATACCAAGACTAACGTGATTTCTGCTTAAGTCTTGTGGCTTTTTCTTGAGCATAAGTCGCGCGTTTAGATAGTGACCGTTATTGACTATGTGCAGGACTTCAAGCAACGCTCTAAGCTCTGAAGTTTGCACAGGTTTAACTTTCGTTGGGGTTCTACCCAGATTTTACGGACACATCCATAAAGAGGCATACTGTGCCTGAAAGGAGTGTCTATGACCAAACGAAGAAAGTATTCCCCAGAGTTCA